>PPYF01638160.1_pt1 | contig 249874 bp, 197 predicted proteins | sample 1559871 | NCBI WGS metagenome assembly PPYF01 (sample SAMN08240021, study PRJNA423297) | Human gut metagenome, whole genome shotgun sequencing project. | reverse complement strand
TGGTACTGCGTAACAGTGGGAGAGTAGGTAGCCGCCATTTTTAGAGAAGCCCTTCCGGTAGAAATACCAGAAGGGCTTTTTTGTTTATACACTTTCCTGTCCGATTTTTGGGTTCTCCTGCTTATTTTCTATGATTCAGCCAAATTTATATTCTTTTTCTTTTGTTATTTCGGAATGAATATATACTTTTGTGGTGTACTATTAAGCTAATACACTAGACGTCGTGTATTAACTATAAGAACTTAAAAATTAATATTATGATTAAAGCTGAAAATTTGTCTTTTATCTATCCCAAATCAAAGCGCATGGTATTACACGACTTTTCTTTCTCTTTAGAGGCTGGTCGGGTTTATGGACTGTTAGGACGCAATGGGGCGGGGAAATCTACTCTCCTTTATTTGATAGCCGGGCTATTGACTCCGAAAAAAGGGAAAATAGTGTTCCATGATATAAATGTCCGTTCTCGTCTGTCAATGACGTTGCAGGATATGTTCTTGGTTCCGGAGGAATTTGAATTGCCTTCTATTCCATTGAAAAAGTATATTGAATTGAATGCTCCTTTTTATCCGAACTTTAGCAAAGAGGATATGCACAAGTATCTTCATTGTTTTGAAATGGATATGGATGTGAATTTAGGAGCACTCTCTATGGGACAAAAAAAGAAAGTGTTTATGAGTTTTGCTTTGGCTACCAATACTTCTCTTCTGCTGATGGACGAACCGACCAATGGACTGGATATTCCGGGAAAGAGCCAGTTCCGTAAATTTATGGCATCGGGTATGACAGATGACAAAACGATTGTAATTTCAACTCATCAGATACGTGATATAGACAAAATGCTGGATTCAGTCATGATCATGGATGAAAGCCGGATATTGCTGAATGAATCGATAACGCGCATTTGCGAGAAATTGTGCTTCAAGGAAAGTGATGACCGTAGCCTGATTGACCAAGCACTTTATGTTGTTCCATCTCTACAGGGGAATAGTTTGCTTTTGCTGAATGAGTATGGTGAAGATTCAGATATCAATTTGGAACTGCTGTTTAACGCAACACTGGCACAACAACAAATAATCGCAAAATTGTTTTATGCTCAAGATGAACAGATATGATAAAGGATACATTTTTTAGTTTCTCCCGTTTCGGGAAATTATTCTATAAAGAGATTTCAGAGAATTGGAAGTTGTATGGGCTCCAAGTATTGGTGATGTATGTAGCGATGGCAATTACGCTAATTTGGTATAGCTATACTGATTATACAAGTTTCAATACACTTGCTAAAACAAATGATTTGAATGTTCATATATTTACATTGGTCTTTTGGATGTGGTCTTGGTGGATATTTATCTGCTTGGGGACTTCTTTTGCATTTAAAACAATGAAAGGTAAAACGGGTCGTATTACGATGTTAATGACTCCTGTCACTGCCTTTGAGAAGTTTTTCTTTCGTTGGTTGATTTATGTACTTGTTCTCCCTTTGCTCATTTTGCTATCAATTTGGTTGGCAGACTATACACGTGTATTTGTTTATTCTGCAATATACCCTGAAATGCCTTTTATAGAAGTTACAGACTTCAAACATTTTGTTGATCAGGGAGATGGGGGATATTCCTTATGTCATAGTTGGGTAGATGGTTCTCTGTTGATTTTACTTAATGTGTATATTCAATCATTCTTTTTATTGGGAAGTATTATTTGGCCTAAGAATTCTTTTATAAAAACGCTTATTGCTTTTGTGCTTTTTGTTTTCCTGTATTATTGGGTAGTGGTAGGATTTTCTCATTTTACAGAGAATAGTGCTCTTGCAAATTTGAATTCATTTATCTTTAAGTGGGGACATGTACTATTCCCTGTATTAACTATAATAAATTGGGTCTTGACTTATTTCCGCTTAAAAGAGTCAGAAGTAATTCATCGGATGTAAAAAAGGAGGGTATGTATGAATTTTAAAGAAAGCAGAGCAATATATTTACAGATAGCCGATCGCATTTGTGATGACATCTTGTTGGGACAATATGAAGAAGAGTGGCGTATTCCTTCAGTCAGGGAGTATGCATCTATTGTAGAAGTGAATGCAAATACAGTGATGCGCTCCTACGAGTATCTTCAGTCTCAGGAAGTGATTTACAATAAACGGGGCATTGGCTTTTTTGTAGCTTCTGGAGCAAAGGCACTGATTCATTCGTTGCGAAAGGAACTGTTCCTGAAAGAAGAGGTTGATGGATTTTTCCGGCAACTTTATACACTCGGCATCTCTATCAAAGAAGTAGAGAAGATGTATTATGAATTTATACAAAAACAAAATCAATAAAAAACAGATATGATATGAAGCGTACAACATATATAATAATAGGACTTTTTGTACTGGGCTTGTTACTTATCCCTGTCCTGTTAAGAACACCTGCGGGCGAGAAAGTAGCTCGTCGTTTATCAATGGAAGGGGAGCGTACTGAAATAGAAATGGCTGGGATTCGTCATGTGAAGATCGTTGAAAAGCTAGGTAAGATTGATAAAGATGGTATAGGAATAGCAGGTCAGCTGGATGTGCAGGCTTCCCCCGCTTTGGGTAAGAGCATCTTTGCGTATCCGAAGAGCAAATATCTGAATGTAACACAGGAAGGAGATTGCTTGCTGATAGAAGTAGATATGGATAATGAAGGTCTCTCGCAGATAGTACAATCGCTGGATAAAGGACGCATATTAATTTTAGATGGGTTGAATCTGGAATTAAAAGCAGATTTTACATTGCTTTCTATCGAGAATCGTGCTGTCAGGGTGGATATTAATATCAAGAAACTATGCTTGGACTCCTTATTTCTCTTTAATGAAGAATGGCAGGATATCTCACTGGATTCTTGTTGTTTCCGTTCGTTAGATATCAAAGGAAAGAGATTGAGCTTGAAGGCTGATCAAGTGAAAGTAACTGATTATTATGAAGAATTAGGGACTATCAGGAGTAGTGAGATTTCCGGATTCAGTGTTGATAATTTGTATCTGTCAGGAAAAGATTCGCATAGATATCGGACAGGCATCAATTGTAAGCGTATCTTTTGGAATCCCTTAGCTGAAGATGCGGAACTTGAGCTTACTTTGAGACAGAAGGGTGAGATTATATTGAATCATTGAATATAAACGGAAAGGAAATGAAAACTATAAAGTGTTTTGCTGTTTTAAGTCTGTTGGCTGGTTTGTCCGGCTGTAATTCAAAGCCGGACTTAGATGGATTCCGGGAAGTAGAGATAAGTAATAATATACTGGATACTATACCGGAAAACAGATTGAATAATTATAAGGAAACGATCGAAAAGACTTATTTATTTGGTTGTCTGGTATTGGGTACAGCCGGTAGTTCGTCGGAAAGCAGTCCGGCTCGACTGAAGGAATGGAAAGAGTCTTTGAATATGCCCGACACAATAAACCCGATCTATAGGGAGAGGCTGTGGGACTTTGTTTTTTATCCACAAATTACGTATGAAGTTGAATCCAGATACTTGGGGATCTATCAGCGGAGAAAAACTGTAATTAAAGGTATTGGGCTTGGTATGATTACAGGAAAAGAAGAAGAATATATCAAATCAAGGCAAAAATAATTCATTGTTGATGCTTTATTCGTTATAATATTTTAAGACAGGTGTCATTTAGTAATATAACCGTGAGAAAAGCGGAATAAAATTGGTGTAAAAGTGTGATTTTATAAGAAGAGAGTCGATTTCTTTGCATCTTTCTCTTTTTTATCAAATTGATTTTTGTAAATTTGGCGAGAATCTATTGAAGGAACATAATTAATACAGTAATAATACTAAATACTCCTGTTAATATGGAAAACAAAATTCAAGAGTTGACCGATAAGATTTATCGTGAAGGCGTGGAAAAAGGAAACGAAGAAGCGCAAAGACTTATCGCGAATGCTCAGGATGAAGCAAAGAAGATCATTGAGGATGCTCGTAAAGAAGCGGAATCAATTGTTGCCGCCTCTCGTAAATCTGCTGATGAACTGGCAGATAATACAAAATCAGAGTTAAAACTATTTTCCGGTCAGGCTGTCAACGCACTTAAATCTGAGATTGCCACGATGGTTACTGACAAGTTGATAACCGCTTCTGTGAAGGATTTCGCTCAGGATAAGGATTATCTGAATGCGTTTATCGTTGCGCTGGCATCCAAATGGAGTGTAGATGAACCTATTGTCATCTCTACGGCCGACGCAGAATCACTGAAAAAGTATTTTGCAGCCCATGCAAAAGCTCTGTTGGATAAAGGTGTGAAGATCGAACAAGTGAACGGTATCAAAACTTTATTCACAGTTTCTCCGGCGGACGGTTCGTATAAGGTGAATTTCGGAGAAGAAGAATTCATGAATTACTTCAAAGCGTTCTTGCGTCCTCAGTTAGTAGAAATGCTATTTTAAAAGGAGCGACTATGAGTAGTAAATACTATTACTTGGTAGCCGGTTTGCCGGAACTCACTTTGGAGGACAGTAAACTGAGCTATACAGTAGCCGATTTTAAAACAGAAATCTACAGCGGATTGTCTGCTTCAGACCAAAAGTTGATCGACTTGTTCTATCTGAAGTTTGATAATGCCAACGTGCTGAAACTCCTCAAAGACAAAGAGGCGGAAATAGACAAACGTGGAAACTACTCTGCTGCGGAACTCACCGAATATATTTCTATTCTGAGAGAAGGCGGGGAAATCAGCCCTAAAGAATTTCCTTCTTATCTGTCTGTTTTTATTTCCGATTATCTGAATACACCTGCCGAAAGCATGGTGTTGCAGGAAGATCATCTGGCTGCTTTATATTATGAGTACGCCATGAAATGCGGAAATAAGTTCGTCTCTTCCTGGTTTGAATTCAATCTGAACATTAATAATATTCTTGTTGCATTTACCGCTCGTAAATTCAAATGGGATATTGCTGCCCATATCGTAGGAAACACGGAAGTATGCGAAGCCTTGCGTACATCCAGCGCCCGCGATTTCGGATTGTCCGGTGAGGTGGATGTTTTTGAATCGTTGGTGAAGATCAGTGAGATCACGGAACTGGTGGAACGTGAGAAGAAACTGGATGCTCTGCGGTGGAATTGGATGGAGGATGCTATTTTCTTCGACTATTTCACCATTGAACGTATTTTCGCTTTCTTGCTGAAACTGGAAATGATTGAGCGTTGGATTTCATTGGATAAGGAAAGAGGAAATCAATTGTTCCGAAGCATCATTGAATCGCTGAAGAATGAAGTACAGATTCCCGCAGAATTCAGATAATAAATTTAAAAAAATATATGGCAACAAAAGGAACTGTTAGTGGCGTTATTGCCAACATGGTGACCCTCGTCGTTGACGGACCGGTAGCTCAGAATGAGATTTGTTATATCTCTACCGGTGGCGATAAGTTGATGGCGGAGGTGATTAAGGTGGTAGGTGCAAACGTATATGTCCAGGTGTTCGAAAGCACCCGTGGACTGAAGGTGGGTGCCGAAGCCGAATTTACAGGACACATGCTCGAGGTGACCTTGGGTCCGGGTATGTTATCGAAGAACTACGATGGTCTGCAAAACGACCTTGACAAGATGGACGGTGTTTTCCTGAAAAGAGGACAATATACATATCCGTTGGATAAAGAACGTATATGGCATTTTGTTCCGATGGTGAAAGCCGGTGATAAAGTCGTAGCTTCCGCATGGCTGGGACAGGTGGACGAAAACTTCCAGCCGCTGAAAATTATGGCTCCGTTTACTATGAACGGAACGGCTACCGTAAAGACCATTATGCCCGAAGGAGATTATAAGATAGAAGATACCATTGCTATCCTGACAGATGAAGAAGGAAATGACATCCCGGTAACGATGATTCAGAAATGGCCGGTGAAACGGGCTATGACGAATTACAAAGAAAAGCCGCGTCCTTTCAAATTGCTGGAAACCGGTGTACGTGTAATCGATACGTTGAACCCGATTGTGGAAGGTGGTACAGGATTTATCCCCGGCCCCTTCGGTACAGGTAAGACGGTGCTTCAGCACGCTATCTCCAAACAGGCGGAAGCGGATATCGTAATTATTGCGGCTTGTGGTGAACGTGCCAACGAGGTAGTGGAAATCTTTACAGAATTCCCGGAATTGGTGGACCCGCATACAGGACGCAAATTGATGGAGCGTACCATTATTATTGCAAATACTTCCAACATGCCGGTAGCCGCCCGTGAAGCATCTGTATATACAGCAATGTCTTTGGCTGAGTATTACCGTTCGATGGGACTGAAGGTATTGCTGATGGCTGACTCTACTTCCCGTTGGGCGCAAGCGTTGCGCGAAATGTCCAACCGTATGGAAGAATTGCCCGGACCGGATGCGTTCCCGATGGATATTTCTGCTATTATTTCTAACTTCTACGGTCGTGCAGGTTATGTGAAACTGGGTAACGACGAAACCGGTTCAATTACTTTCATTGGTACGGTGTCACCTGCCGGTGGTAACTTGAAAGAGCCTGTAACGGAAAATACAAAGAAGGTAGCCCGCTGTTTCTACGCATTGGAACAGGATCGTGCCGATAAGAAACGCTATCCGGCCGTGAACCCGATTGACTCTTATTCCAAATATATCGAATATCCGGAATTTGAAGAATATATCAAGGAGCATATCAATGACGAATGGATCGGCAAGGTGAATGAACTGAAAACCCGCTTGCAGCGTGGTAAGGAAATCGCCGAGCAGATTAACATTCTGGGTGATGACGGTGTACCTGTGGAATACCACGTAATCTTCTGGAAATCCGAATTGATCGACTTCGTAATCCTGCAACAGGATGCCTTTGATGAGGTTGACTCGGTGACTCCGATGGAACGTCAGGAAGCAATTCTGAATATGATAATCGACATCTGCCATACAGAATTTGAATTTGACAATTTCAATGAAGTAATGGATTACTTCAAAAGGATGATCAATGTATGCAAGCAGATGAACTACTCGAAGTTCAAATCTGAGCAGTACAAAGGATTCCAGCAGCAATTAAAAGAATTGATTGCCGAAAGAAGCGTTAAATAGTAAATTGTAAATAGCTAAATTGTAAATATATAGATGGCAACAAAAGCTTTTCAAAAGATATATACCAAGATTACTCAGATTACCAAGGCTACTTGTTCGCTGAAAGCGACAGGAGTAGGGTATGACGAGCTTGCCACTGTGAACGGTAAACTGGCACAGGTGGTTAAGATTGCCGGTGACGATGTCACTCTGCAGGTATTTGAAGGTACGGAAGGTATTCCTACCAACGCCGAAGTGGTGTTCCTCGGCAAATCGCCTACGTTGAAAGTAAGTGAGCAGTTGGCAGGACGTTTCTTCAATGCTTTCGGTGATCCGATTGACGGAGGTCCGGAAATTGAAGGACAGGAAGTGGAAATCGGTGGTCCGTCAGTGAATCCGGTGCGCCGTAAACAGCCGTCGGAACTGATTGCAACGGGTATTGCCGGTATCGACTTGAATAACACACTGGTATCCGGTCAGAAGATTCCGTTCTTCGCCGACCCCGACCAGCCTTTCAATCAGGTGATGGCAAACGTGGCATTGCGTGCTGAAACAGATAAGATCATTCTGGGCGGTATGGGTATGACGAACGATGACTACCTCTATTTTAAGAATGTATTCTCCAACGCCGGTGCTCTCGACCGTATTGTGAGCTTCATGAATACGACGGAAAATCCTCCGGTAGAACGTCTGCTGATTCCGGATATGGCACTGACTGCTGCCGAATACTTCGCCGTAAACAATAACGAGAAAGTATTGGTACTGCTGACCGATATGACCAGCTACGCCGATGCGTTGGCTATCGTATCCAATCGTATGGATCAGATTCCGTCCAAAGACTCTATGCCAGGGTCGCTCTATTCGGATTTGGCGAAGATTTACGAAAAGGCGGTGCAATTCCCTTCCGGTGGCTCTATTACGATTATTGCGGTGACAACGTTGTCCGGTGGAGATATCACACATGCTGTGCCTGATAATACGGGTTATATCACAGAAGGACAGTTGTTCTTGCGTCGTGACAGTGATATCGGTAAGGTTATTGTTGACCCGTTCCGTTCATTGTCTCGTCTGAAACAGCTGGTAACCGGTAAGAAGACACGTAAAGACCATCCGCAGGTGATGAATGCCGCTGTACGTCTGTATGCCGATGCTGCAAATGCGAAGACTAAGATGGAAAACGGTTTCGACCTGACAAATTACGACGAACGTACGTTGGCTTTTGCGAAGGACTATTCTAACCAGTTGCTGGCTATTGATGTTAACCTTGATACTACTGAAATGCTGGATGTGGCCTGGGGCTTGTTCGGCGAATACTTCCGTCCGGAAGAAGTAAATATCAAGAAGGAGCTTGTTGACCAGTACTGGCCGAAAGGAGAATAATCAGCAACTAAATTTATAACCAATAATTAGCAAAAACAACGTGGCTATAAAGTTTCAATATAACAAAACCTCTCTTCAGCAGCTCGAAAAGCAACTGAAAGTGCGGGTGCGTACGCTTCCTATCATCAAGAATAAGGAAAGCGCCCTCCGCATGGAAGTGAAGCGCTGTAAAACGGAAGCTGCCGATCTGGAGGATAGGCTCGAACAACAAATTCAAGCCTATGAAGCCATGTTCGCCCTTTGGAATGAGTTTGACGCTTCATTGATAAAGGTGAATGACGTTCATCTTGGCGTGAAAAAGATTGCGGGTGTACGTGTACCGCTTCTCGAAAATATCGATTTCGAGATACGTCCGTACAGTATGTTTAACGCTCCCAAATGGTATGCCGACGGTATCCATCTGCTGGAGGAACTTGCGCATACGGCAATTGAACGTGAGTTTATGCTCGCCAAGCTGAATCTGCTAGAACATGCGAGGAAAAAGACCACTCAGAAAGTGAATCTTTTTGAGAAGGTACAGATACCGGGCTATCAGGATGCATTGCGAAAGATCAAGAGATTTATGGAAGATGAAGAGAACTTGTCGAAATCATCGCAAAAGATCATGAAGTCCCATCAGGAAAAAAGGAAGGAGGAAGAGGCATGATTACAAAAATGAAGAAACTCACATTCCTGGTTTATCATAAGGAATACGAAGAATTCCTGAACAGTCTGCGCGAACTTGGTGTAGTCCATATCGTGGAGAAACAGCAAGGTGCTGCCGACAATACGGAACTGCAAGAGAATATCCGTCTTTCCAACCGTCTGACAGCTACTCTGAAATTGCTTCAGAATCAGAAGCATGAGAAAGATGCTGTGGTCGCAACGGAAGGAGGGACAGCTGCTCGTGGTTTGCAGGTATTGGATGAAGTAGATGCTTTGCAGACTGAACACGGCAAATTGTCTCAGCAATTGCAGGGCTATGCCAAAGAAAAGGAAGCATTGCAGGCATGGGGCAACTTCGATCCGGCAAGTGTCCGGAAGTTGAAAGATGCCGGCTATGTAATCGGTTTCTATAGCTGTTCGGAAGGAAACTACCAGCAAGAATGGGAGATGGAATACAATGCGATGATCATAAATCGTATTTCTTCCAAAGTATTCTTTGTGACCGTCACTAAAGCAGGTCAGGAAGTGGATCTGGACGTAGAACAGGCAAAACTTCCCACCTATTCGCTGGCACATCTTGAAACGTTGTACAATACAACGGAGCAGGCTATTGAAGAGAACGAAAAGAAACTGGTAGCACTTTCTGAAACAGATGTACCTTCTTTGAAGGTCGCTTTGAGGGAGTTGCAGGGACAGATTGAATTCTCGAAAGTAGTATTGAGTTCTGAACAGGCTGCCGGTGATAAACTGATGTTGATTGAAGGATGGGCTCCTGCCTATAGTAAAGTGGAGATAGAAGCCTATTTGAATGACGCACATGTATATTATGAGATTACCGATCCGATGCCGGGTGATAATGTCCCTATCCGATTGAATAATAAGGGATTCTTTGCCTGGTTTGAACCGATCTGTAAACTGTATATGCTTCCGAAGTATAATGAACTGGACCTGACACCGTTCTTCGCCCCGTTCTTTATGATCTTCTTCGGACTCTGTCTGGGAGATTCCGGATATGGACTTTTCCTGTTCCTTGGAGCTACGGCATATCGCTTACTGGCAAAGAAGGTGACTCCGTCAATGAAGTCGATTCTTTCGCTGATACAAGTATTGGCTGTTTCAACTTTCTTCTGCGGGTTGCTGACAGGTACATTCTTCGGAGCGAACATTTATGATCTGGACTGGCCTATCGTGCAACGTCTGAAACACGCGGTGCTGATGGATAACAACGATATGTTCCAGTTATCATTGATTTTGGGTGCTATTCAGATTTTGTTCGGTATGGTGCTAAAAGCAGTCAATCAGACGATTCAGTTTGGTTTCAAATATGCAGTGGCAACGATCGGATGGATTATCCTGTTGGTTTCAATGGCTGTTTCGGCTTTGTTGCCGAATGTACTGCCAATGGGAGGTACAGTGCATTTGGTTATTCTGGGTATCTCCGGTGCGATGATATTCCTCTATAACAGTCCGGGAAAGAACATATTCATGAATATCGGACTTGGTTTGTGGGATTCATATAACATGGCTACCGGTCTGCTGGGAGATGTTTTGTCCTACGTTCGTCTGTTTGCCCTCGGACTTTCCGGAGGTATTCTGGCGGGAGTGTTCAACAGTCTGGCAGTAGGTATGAGTCCGGATAACGTGATTGCCGGTCCTATCGTAATGGTGCTGATCTTTGTGATCGGTCATGCAATCAACATCTTTATGAATGTGCTTGGTGCAATGGTTCACCCGATGCGTCTGACATTTGTAGAGTTCTTCAAGAACTCCGGTTATGAAGGAGGCGGCAAGGAGTACAAGCCTTTTAGAAATTTAGAATAAAACATTGAGAAATAATAAACTAAGAATTAAACAATAAAAATAGAATAAGATTATGGAAATGAATTTGTTTATTGCCTACATTGGCATCGCGGTTATGGTTGGTTTGTCAGGCATTGGTAGTGCTTACGGAGTAACTATTGCAGGTAACGCTGCTATCGGCGCATTGAAAAAGAATGATAGTGCATTCGGTAACTTCCTGGTATTGACTGCGCTTCCGGGTACACAGGGTCTGTACGGTTTTGCCGGTTACTTTATGTTCCAGACTATCTTCGGTATCCTGACTCCTGAAATCACTGCTATCCAGGCATCGGCAGTTCTCGGTGCAGGTATCGCTTTGGGATTGGTTGCCTTGTTCTCGGCTATCCGTCAGGGACAGGTTTGTGCAAACGGTATCGCTGCTATCGGCCAGGGACACAACGTGTTTAGTAATACATTGATTCTTGCCGTATTCCCGGAACTTTACGCTATCGTTGCTTTGGCTGCCACTTTCTTGATCGGTAGTGCACTTGCGTAAATTTTTCAAGGAAAATTTTTTTTAATAAAGATCTTTCAATCCCCTTGTGAATGCAGCTTTGCGTTCGCAAGGGGATATTCTTTTTTCATGGCGGGCTAACCTTTCTTTCCTCTTATTAACTCATATTTTTCGCATAAAGTATTATTTTTCAAAGAATAATGCGTACTTTTGCACTCGCATACTAAAAAGAGTTTTAATATATTATATGGTAAAAGATTTATTAACCCCCGATTATATCTTCGAGTCCAGCTGGGAAGTATGTAATAAAGTGGGAGGGATATACACCGTATTGTCGACACGGGCGAATACATTGCAGGAAAAATTCCGCGACAGAATTTTTTTTATAGGTCCTGATGTGTGGCAAGGAAAAGAGAACCCTCTATTCATCGAGTCGGATAATCTGTGCGCTGCCTGGAAAACGCATGCACTTGAAAACGATCATCTTTCCGTCCGTATAGGACGATGGAATATACCCGGTGAACCTATTGTCATTCTTGTTGATTTCCAACCTTTTTTTGAAAAGAAGAACGATATATACACAGAAATGTGGAATCGTTTTCAAGTAGACTCGTTGCACGCTTATGGCGATTATGACGAGGCTTCTATGTTTTCGTACGCTGCTGGAAGAGTAGTAGAAAGTTTCTACCGCTACAACCTGACAGAAACGGATAAGGTGATATATCAGGCACATGAATGGATGACCGGAATGGGAGCACTTTATGTACAGGAAGCTGTCCCCGAAGTTGCTACTATTTTTACAACCCACGCTACTTCCATCGGACGTTCGATAGCCGGCAATCATAAGCCGCTGTATGACTATCTGTTTGCGTATAATGGCGATCAGATGGCACAGGAACTGAATATGCAGTCGAAGCATTCCATCGAGAAGCAGACGGCGCATCATGTAGACTGTTTTACGACAGTAAGTGAAATCACCAATAACGAGTGCAAGGAATTGCTCGACAAACCGGCAGATGTAGTACTGATGAACGGTTTCGAAGACGATTTCGTACCCAAAGGCAATACATTTACCGGAAAACGTAAGCGTGCGCGCTCATTAATGTTGAACGTAGCCAATAAATTGTTGGGAACAAATCTGGATGATGATACGTTAATCATCGGTACCAGTGGTCGTTATGAATTCAAGAACAAGGGGATCGATGTCTTTCTGGAGTCATTGAACCGCCTGAACAGAGATAAAAACCTGCATAAGAATGTATTGGCATTCATCAATGTACCCGGTTGGGTGGGAGATCCCCGTGAGGATTTGCAGGCGCGATTGAAAAGCAAAGAAAAGTTCGACACACCGCTTGAAGTTCCTTTCATCACTCACTGGCTGCACAATATGACGCATGACCAGGTATTGGATATGCTGAAGTATTTAGGAATGGGCAATCGTCCCGAAGATAAAGTAAAGGTGATTTTCGTACCTTGCTATCTGGACGGTCGTGATGGTATTATGAACAAAGAGTATTATGATATATTGCTGGGACAGGATTTGAGCGTTTATGCTTCCTATTACGAACCTTGGGGATATACTCCTTTGGAAAGTGTAGCGTTCCGTGTACCTACAATTACTACTGATCTGGCAGGCTTTGGCCTTTGGGTGAACAGTCTGAAGAATCAGCATGGCATCAATGATGGAGTAGAAGTGCTGCATCGTTCGGACTATAATGATTCGGAAGTGGCGGATGGTATCAAGGATACGATTACGCTCTTTGCGGATAAATCGGAAAAAGAAGTGAAGGAAATCCGCAAACGTGCGGCAGATGTTGCAGAGCAGGCACTGTGGAAGCACTTCATTCAATATTATTATGAGGCTTATGACATTGCTCTGCGCAATGCTCTGAAGCGTCAGTTAAGCTAAAAAAACATTTTATTCATCAATAAGTAAACAAAAACATTATGAAAATTAAAGTTAGTAATGTGAATACTCCGAACTGGAAAGAGGTTACAGTGAAATCACGTATCCCTGCTGAGTTGGAGAAATTGTCCGAAATTTCACGCAACATCTGGTGGGCATGGAATTTTGAAGCGACAGAACTATTTAGAGATCTAGATCCGGAACTTTGGAAAGAATGTGGACAGAATCCTGTGTTGTTGCTGGAACGTATGAGCTATGAGAAGCTGGAAGCTTTGGCAAAAGACAAGGTAATTCTGAGAAGAATGAATGATGTTTATACAAAATTCAGAGATTATCTGGATGTGAAGCCGGATGAGAATCGTCCGTCTGTAGCCTATTTCAGCATGGAATATGGTTTAAGCAGCGTCCTGAAAATATATTCCGGTGGTTTGGGTGTATTGGCTGGCGACTACCTGAAAGAAGCTTCTGACAGCAATGTAGATCTTTGTGCAGTAGGTTTCTTGTACCGTTACGGCTACTTTACTCAAACGTTGTCTATGGACGGTCAGCAGATTGCTAACTATGAAGCACAAAACTTCGGTCAGCTTCCTATCGACCGAGTGATGGATGCGAATGGTCAGCCGTTGGTAGTGGATGTTCCTTATCTGGACTATTATGTACATGCTAACGTATGGCGCGTAAACGTAGGACGTATTTCTTTGTATCTGTTGGATACGGATAATGAAATGAACAGCGAATTCGACCGTCCTATTACTCACCAGCTTTATGGTGGCGACTGGGAAAACCGTCTGAAACAGGAAATCCTGTTGGGTATCGGTGGTATCCTGACACTGAAAGCATTGGGCATCAAAAAAGACGTTTATCATTGTAACGAAGGACACGCTGCATTGATCAATGTTCAGCGTATCTGCGACTATGTAGCTACCGGACTGACATTTGATCAGGCTATCGAGCTGGTTCGCGCTTCTTCTCTTTATACAGTTCATACTCCGGTTCCTGCCGGTCACGACTACTTCGACGAAGGTTTGTTCGGTAAATACATGGGCGGTTACCCTGCAAGAATGGGTATCAGCTGGGATGACCTGATGGACCTTGGACGTAATAATCCGGGGGATAAGGGCGAACGTTTCTGCATGTCAGTATTTGCTTGCAACACTGCTCAGGAAGTAAACGGTGTAAGCTGGCTGCATGGAAAAGTATCTCAGGAGATGTTCTCTACTATCTGGAAAGGTTACTTCCCCGAAGAAATGCACGTAGGTTATGTGACTAACGGTGTTCACTTCCCTACATGGAGTGCTACGGAGTGGAAAGAACTGTACTTTAAATATTTCAATGAAAACTTCTGGTTCGACCAGTCGAATCCTAAGATTTGGGAAGCAATCTATAATGTGCCCGATGAAGAGATCTGGAAGACTCGTATGACGATGAAGAACAAGCTGGTAGATTATATCCGCAAGTCATTCCGTGATACATGGCTGAAGAATCAGGGAGATCCTTCACGTATCGTTTCATTGATGGATAAGATCAATCCGAATGCATTGCTGATCGGTTTCGGTCGTCGTTTTGCTACTTACAAACGTGCGCACCTGCTGTTTACTGATCTGGAACGTCTTTCTAAGATTGTGAACAATCCTGACTATCCGGTACAGTTCCTGTTTACAGGTAAGGCTCACCCGCACGATGGAGCAGGACAGGGGCTGATCAAACGTATTATCGAAATCTCCCGTCGTCCGGAATTCCTGGGTAAGATCATCTTCCTCGAAAACTACGATATGCAGTTGGCGCGTCGTCTGGTTTCCGGTGTTGATATTTGGTTGAATACTCCGACTCGTCCGTTGGAAGCATCCGGTACATCCGGTGAAAAGGCTTTGATGAACGGTGTTGTCAACTTCTCTGTATTAGACGGATGGTGGCTGGAAGGTTACCGTGAAGGTGCAGGTTGGGCATTGACTGAAAAACGTACATATCAGAATCAGGAACATCAGGATCAGTTGGATGCTGCTACAATCTACAGCATTCTTGAAACCGAAATCCTGCCGTTGTACTATGCTCGTAACAAGAAAGGCTACTCAGAAGGCTGGATTAAGGTAGTGAAGAATTCTATCGCTCAGATCGCTCCTCACTATACGATGAAACGCCAGTTGGACGACTACTACAATAAGTTCTACAATAAGTTGGCAAAACGTTTCCATATGCTGTCTGCTAATGACAATGCAAAAGCAAAAGAAATTGCTGCATGGAAAGAAGAAGTCGTTGCCAAGTGGGATTCTATCGAAATCGTATCTTGCGACAAGCTGGAAGATTTGAAAGCCGGTGATATCGAAAGCGGAAAAGAATATACTATTACTTACGTAATCGATGAAAAAGGCTTGAATGATGCTATAGGGCTTGAACTGGTAACTACTTATACAACTGCGGATGGTAAACAACACGTTTACTCTGTAGAACCGTTCAGCGTTATCAAGAAAGAAGGCGACCTTTACACATTCCAGGTTAAACATAGCCTGTCAAATGCCGGTAGCTTCAAGGTGTCTTATCGTATGTTCCCGAAGAATCCAGAACTTCCGCACCGTCAGGACTTCTGCTACGTGCGTTGGTTTATCTGATAGCTTGACGAAGTAGGGAAGTGACGCTTCCCTGCTTGACGTCCCTATATAAAAGAAGCCCCTGCAATTCGAGCGATCGAAATTGCAGGGGCTATCTTTTTATATCTCAATGTAACGGTGTGGATAAGATCAGTATTTTCGGCAAAAGTGCCTGTACTTGGATCAGATTTACCTACTGCGTTAACAGGAATAAGATACCTTGTCGGATGTTGTGCCATCCTATTGGCACAACTGTGCCAACGGCGTGGCATAACTGTGCCAATATGGTGGCACAAGTGTGACAACGGTATGGCACAAGTGTTACTTCATTAGGTGAAGTCTCTTATCAGCTTCATTTATTTGACTACTTCTGCCAATTTAGCCTGAAGACCTTCTCCATGAAGACCACGGGCAATGATAGTACCGTCGCCATCAATCAGAACAGTGTGAGGAATGCTGTTCACTGCATAAAGCTGTGCGCCTTCACTCTGCCAGAACTTTAGGTCAGACATTTGCGGCCAGGTCATATTCAGTTTTTTAATAGACTCTTTCCATGCAGCAGCATCCTGATCAAGAGATACACCGACGATTTCGAAGTTTTTGCCTTTGTACTGAGCGTAAGCTTCTACCAGGTTAGGCATTTCACGACGGCAAGGACCACACCAGCTAGCCCAGAAGTCTACCAGTACCACTTTACCTTTACCTGCGTAATCAGACAGTTTCACAGTTTTTCCTTCCGGAGTCTGCATTTCGAAGTCAATGAACTTAGTACCTACGGCAGTCTTCTTTTGTTTTTCAGTCTGTTCCTTAACTTTTACGATTGTTTCGTCATTTTGGAAATTAGCCGGGATTTGTTCCAGCAAAGCTGCATTCTCTTCAGTAGAGTTATTGTAGAAAGTCTGTTTGAACAAGAATACACCTACCGGGTTGGTGATGTTTTTCTGTACACCTTCTTTGATTACTTTATCATATTCTTCTTCCAGCCGGGCACCTTCTTTTTGCTTGGCTTCTTTCTGCTCGTCACTCAAAGAAGAATCTCCCATCGCTTCGTAGATAGCATTCATCTTTTGGCTGATATCATTGATTTGAGTTCTGATAGCTTGGTAAGCGTCATTGTTGGAAGTACCGGTTGCAGAATCATTGTCCTTTGTCAGTGCAATGTTTATTTTACCGTTTTCAAGGAAGAAATCAATCATCAGAGGTTCTCCGTTCACTTCGCAAGTGACATAACGGTTTACTGCAGAATCCTGTGTGCCTTCGAAGGTGAAAGTACCTTTAGAGATGACTGCGGTATCTAGTTTTGTAAGATTTCTGCCTGTTGCTTCCTGAAGGTAAACAGTGTCGCCGTCAGCAGCGCCTTCTACTGTACCTGTGATAACGTATCCGGCTTTGTTTCCGGTACAAGCTACCATACCCAACGCTGCCGTCGCAATAACTAAATAAGTTAACTTTTTCATGCTTTTGTAAAATTAGTGAATAAATATTTATGCAAAGATAGATTTTTTTTCTGTCTGGCATCGAAAAACACTGTTATATTAGATTAACACGTAGGTGGAAATCGTAGAAATGTGTACCTTTGCAGCCCAAACTTTTAGTATGAATATGCAAGAAGACAAATCCATCATTGAGGTTAGCCATGTATCGAAGTTTTTTGGCGACAAAACAGCTTTGGATGATGTAACTCTGAACGTGAAAAAGGGCGAGTTTGTTACGATTCTCGGACCTTCCGGCTGCGGAAAAACGACATTGTTGCGTCTCATTGCCGGTTTTCAGACAGCTTCGGAAGGCGAAATCCGAATATCGGGTAAGGAAATCACACAGACTCCACCCCATAAACGTCCGGTGAACACGGTATTTCAGAAATATGCCCTGTTCCCGCATTTGAATGTATACGACAATATTGCTTTCGGCCTGAAGCTGAAAAAGACGCCGAAACAGACAATCGGCAAGAAGGTGAAAGCCGCATTGAAGATGGTTGGTATGACGGATTACGAGTATCGGGATGTAGATTCTCTTTCCGGTGGCCAGCAACAGCGTGTAGCTATTGCCCGTGCCATTGTCAATGAGCCGGAAGTGTTGCTGCTCGACGAACCGTTGGCTGCGCTCGACCTCAAAATGCGCAAGGATATGCAGATGGAACTGAAAGAAATGCATAAATCTCTGGGCATTACATTTGTATACGTAACTCATGATCAGGAAGAAGCCTTGACATTGAGTGATACGATTGTCGTGATGAGCGAAGGAAAAATCCAGCAGATCGGTACGCCGATTGATATCTATAATGAGCCGATCAATTCATTTGTTGCGGATTTTATCGGAGAAAGTAATATTCTCAACGGAACGATGATTCATGATAAACTGGTACGCTTTTGTGGTACGGAGTTTGAATGCGTGGACGAAGGTTTCGGTGAAAATACTCCGGTGGACGTAGTCATTCGTCCGGAAGACCTTTATATTTTCCCGGTTTCGGAGATGGCGCAACTGACCGGTGTGGTACAGACTTCGATCTTCAAAGGGGTACACTATGAAATGACTGTGCTTTGTGGCGGATATGAGTTCCTTGTTCAGGATTATCATCATTTTGAAGTCGGTGCGGAAGTGGGGCTGCTGGTGAAGCCGTTTGATATTCATATTATGAAGAAAGAACGTGTATGCAATACATTTGAAGGAAAGTTGCAGGATGCTACTCATGTAGAATTCCTTGGCTGTACGTTCGAATGTGCCTCTGTGGAAGGGCTGGAATCCGGTACGGATGTCAAGGTCGAAGTAGACTTTGATAAAGTGATCCTGCAGGATAACGAAGAAGACGGTACGCTGACGGGAGAAGTGAAGTTCATCCTTTATAAAGGTGATCATTACCATCTGACTGTATGGTCTGACTGGGACGAGAATGTGTTTGTAGATACGAACGATGTCTGGGATGACGGAGACCGTGTGGGTATTACTATCCCTCCGGATGCGATTCGTGTAATTAAAATAACCGATTAACAGGAAAGGAAGTGAATAAGAAGTTTATAGTATTTTTGTCATCACGTAAGAGCTGGACTCTTCCTTACATTATTTTCTCGGCGATCTTTGTGGTCATACCGTTGGTTCTAATTGTCGTGTATGCGTTTACCGATGATAACGGTCATCTGACACTCGCCAATTTTCAGAAATTCTTCGAACATCCCGAGGCTATCAATACCTTCGTCTATTCCATAGGTATTGCCATTATTACGACTCTTATCTGTATCCTGCTGGGATATCCCGCAGCCTGGATATTAAGCAACAGCAAGCTGAACCGTTCCAAAACGATGGTGGTGCTGTTTATTCTGCCCATGTGGGTGAATATTCTGGTGCGTACTCTTGCCACTGTCGCTTTATTCGACTTTTTCAGCGTTCCGCTGGGAGAGGGAGCACTGATCTTCGGTATGGTTTACAACTTTATCCCCTTCATGATCTATCCCATCTATAATACATTGCAGAAGATGGACCATAGCTATATTGAGGCGGCACAGGATTTGGGGGCTAATCCCGTACAGGTCTTTTTCAAAGCGGTTCTCCCGCTTTCCATGCCGGGAGTCATGAGCGGTATCATGATGGTGTTTATGCCGACCATTTCGACATTCGCCATTGCCGAACTGCTGACGATGAACAATATCAAACTCTTTGGTACTACCATTCAGGAGAATATCAATAACAGTATGTGGAACTATGGAGCGGCACTTTCGCTGATCATGCTGCTGCTGATAGCCGCGACTTCACTGTTCAGTACCGATGATAAGGATAATACGAACGAAGGAGGTGGGCTATGGTAAAGAAGGTATTCGCTCAGACTTACCTGTGGGTATTACTGCTGTTGCTATATTCCCCTATTGTGATCATTGTGATTTACTCTTTTACCGAGGCGAAGGTATTAGGTAACTGGACCGGGTTTTCGACCAAACTTTATTCATCACTGTTTAATACAGGTGCCCATCATTCTCTGATGAATGCCCTGGTTAATACCATTACCATTGCGCTGCTGGCTGCCACGGCATCTACCTTGTTGGGCAGCATTGCTGCCATCGGCATCTTCAACTTAAAAGCACGCTCGCGCAAGGCGATTGGTTTTGTGAATAGTATTCCTATTCTGAACGGTGATATCATAACCGGTATATCGCTTTTCCTTTTATTCGTATCTCTCGGAATCACGCAGGGATATACCACAGTGGTACTGGCGCACATCACTTTTTGTACTCCTTACGTCGTATTAAGCGTTCTGCCGCGCCTGAAACAAATGAATCCGAACATTTATGAAGCTGCCCTCGATTTGGGAGCTACACCTATGCAGGCTTTGCGGAAAGTAATCATTCCGGAGATTCGTCCGGGAATGATCAGTGGCTTTATGCTTGCACTGACACTTTCAATCGATGATTTTGCCGTAACTGTATTTACCATCGGTAATCAAGGGCTGGAAACGCTTTCCACCTATATCTATGCCGATGCCCGCAAGGGAGGTCTGACTCCTGAGCTCCGCCCGTTGTCCGCCATTATTTTTGTGGTGGTACTGGCTTTACTGATAGTAATTAATTACCGTGCCGGAAAAACGAAGAAGAAAGAATCATGAACATGTACTGCTACGTAAATAAAATGAAAAGAATAGTTGCTGTTAACTTGTTTTTGCTGGTGCTGGCTGGTTTTCTGAGCGGTTGCTACAATTCCGGCGAACCACGGGAGAGAGTTCTTAAGATCTATAACTGGGCAGATTATATAGGAGAAGGTGTACTCGAAGATTTCCAGGCGTACTATAAAGAACAGACAGGTGAAGATATACGCATCGTCTATCAGACATTCGACATCAACGAGATCATGTTGACGAAAATAGAAAAGGGACATGAGGATTTTGATGTGGTTTGTCCTTCGGAATATATCATTGAGAGAATGCTGAAAAAGCATCTGTTGTTGCCTATTGACACCACTTTCGCCCATTCCCCTAATTACATGAATAATGTGTCACCATTTATTCGCGAACAGATTAATAAACTGAGTCAGCCGGGTGAAGAAGCAAGCCGTTACGCTGTCTGTTATATGTGGGGGACCGCAGGTATTCTTTATAACCGGGCATACGTTCCCGATTCCGACGCTTTCTCCTGGGAATGTCTTTGGGATAAGAAATATGCAGGAAAGATTCTGATGAAAGACAGCTACCGTGATGCTTACGGAACAGCCGTTATCTATGCCCATGCCAAAGAGCTGGAAGAAGGAACGGTGTCGGTGGAAGACCTGATGAATGATTACTCACCACGTGCTATGGAGATAGCTGAAAAGTATCTGAAAGCCATGAAACCGAATATTGCCGGTTGGGAAGCGGACTTCGGTAAGGAGATGATGACGAAGAATAAAGCATGGCTGAATATGACCTGGAGTGGCGATGCGATATGGGCGATTGAAGAGGCGAATGCGGTAGGAGTGGACCTTGACTACGTGGTTCCGAAAGAAGGAAGTAATATCTGGTATGATGGCTGGGTGATTCCTAAATATGCGAAGAATCCGGTGGCTGCCAGCTACTTTATCAACTTTATGTGCCGTCCGGACATTGCGTTGCGTAATATGGATTTCTGTGGATATGTGAGTTCTATCGCTACACCGGAGATTCTGGAAGAGAAAGTGGATACGACTCTGGATTATTATGCGGATTTAAGTTATTTCTTCGGTCCGGATGCCGACAGCATACAGATTGACAAGATTCAATATCCCGACCGTAAGGTAGTGGAACGCTGCGCTATGATTCGTGACTTCGGAGATAAAACCAAAGAGGTACTGGATATCTGGTCACGCATCAAAGGTGACAATCTGGGGGTAGGTATTACTATTCTGATTTTTGTTGTCGTAGCTTTGATGAGCGGATGGATGATTTATAAGAGATGGCAACGCTACAGCCGTCGGAAACAACAAAATCGCAGAAGCAGAAGAAAGAGAAAAAAGAATGTGAAGCGGTAAGTTAAAAACACCCGGTAATAAGCGGTGGATGATAAACGAATGATACGGTTAAATCCGGGCATCGTTTGTCATCCACCGCTTTTTTATCCTGCTCTTTTCATAGAACGGATGATGTCTTTCGTCTCTTTATCTACACGCAGAGATTCAATGATTTTCTGCAATGATTTATTGTATGTCCAGTTATCCAGTTTGCTCTGCTTCAGATATTTCATCGTCTTATCCGGAAATTTAATGAAACAGATTGATATCATCCATGCCATTGCCATACGTACATAATAGGCTTCATGAGTGAATAAATCGGCATATTCTAGCAATGAATCGATATGATCCTCATCTACATAATGAAACAGCATCACAATTCCGAACCGGATTTCATATTCTTCTTTTGACTTCAGATAAGGCTGGATAAACTGCCATACTGTTTCTTTCCCTTTTCCTACCGCTGTCTTTTTCAGCTCACCTGAGAAAATATCGCATACGGCCCAGTTGTTGATACGCGGGACGAAGAGGCGAATATAGTGGATTCGTTCTTCCAGCTCCATTTTAGCGAGTCCGATAATCATTCCCTGTAGCATTGTCTCTTCATAATACTGTGTATCGGTTGCTTCAACGAATGTCCGCCAGTCTTCTTTCTTGGCGAGCCCTTTAGCCATTATCCGGAGTTGCGGGATGCGTACACCGAGAATATTATTGGCACCGGGAATTAAAGAGGAGTGAAATTCCCTGTATGTAGGGTCTTCCAACGTTTTCAGTTCTTTACGGACGCTTTCTGTTGTTGTCATTGGCTGTAGATTTATTATTGATGCAAATATATGAAAAAGAGTGCGTCTTCTTTCGCAGACACACTCTCTTTTACATTTTATTCTGTAAATAATTAAACAGTCACCTTATTTCTTGGTCATATCAAAAGTAAAGGTAGTTGCCGGAAATTTATCAAACCGTTCTTCATTTACTGTAACTTCTGTTGCCTGAATAGCAAACTTCAGTTTCTGACCTTCATAAGCATAACTGCCTTTTTCGTCAGCCTTGATTGTCACTTTTACGGTGAGTTTAGGAGTTTCTTCTTCCCCTTCAGTTTTTCTTATGGGTTGTGGTTCCATTGCAATTTCCAATACCAAGGGTTCAGGTGACATTTGAAGTAAGATATTGTCTTTATTGTCGTTGAAAGCTGCTTGATAAGGGATTTTGTATTCTACATCTCCTACCGCTTTGATGATGGCTTCGGCTGCGTCCGGATCTTCGATAATGCTTTTGATCAGATCCTCTACCGGGAATTTGCTGATTAATATATGATTATCTTTTAATTCGGCATTTACGGTGACTCCGTCTTCAGCTTCATTCTCTGCATTTTCCAAAGGAGCGATAGAGGTTGTCTGCATTTTGCCGGAATAGGTGCCTTCTACATCTTTGAGAGAATATACCGGAATATTTTCATCATCATCACTACTACAAGAGGTAAAGATACTGGTCATACCCAATGCCATTACCAATAAAACAAAACGACTTAAGCAACATACTTTTTTCATTTTAGTTAAAGTTTTCATACTTGTTAAACAAATTAGGTTATTAATTCTCAAAATTAAGGTGTACGTACATAGAGTAAATACCGGAAATAACGAAATACTGCATCATGGAAATAAAAAAGTACTCCAGTCACTTTCTCCGTGAAGACCGTGCTGGAGTACATTCGGACATGCTTTTAGTTGTCCGTTTTATTCCGACTATTTTTTCTTGATCGATTCTTTAGGTGTAATTCCGAAGTATTCTTTATACCTGTTGCGGAAGTTTTTTACATCCTTCAATCCGATCATTTCCGGTATGGTTCCGACAGGGTATTTCCCGCTTTCTAACAACTCGTGTGCCTTTTCCATTCGAACCGCTTCAATAAAGACGGTCGGGGCCTCGCCGGTCACTGACTTCCACTTATTGTAGAATTTCGTTCTGCTCATTTTCAAATGTGAGGCAATCGCATCGATAGTCAAATCCTCTTTCTCTATGCGTTCAAGAATATACTCTTTTACTTCATTGATCAATAGGCTTTTGCTTCCTTCAGTAGCTTCCTTGATCATTTCGGTTGGTTGTACTTGCAGAAAATGTTCTCCGAATACTTTGTGCAGGAATGCTTTTCTAAGAAGGCGGCTGTTCCTGATAAGAACAGCAATCTCTATCTTTAAATCCTCCACATGAAAAGGAGTATGCATGAATGTGTCTGCTAATGACGCTTCCCTTTTACTGCGTTGGTCGGCATCTATATGCGATCCGTAAAGGATGACTGGTATAATAGATGTTTCTTTAGACGTCTTCAGCCTTGAAGAAAGTTCATCACCGCCCATTCCGTTGAGCACTGTATCGCATATTACCAGATCCGGATGTTCATCTTTGATATATCCCAATGCGTCCGCTCCGTTTTCAAAACCTCTGACTATGTATTCCTCTGACAAACAGGTCTCCAGATAGGATCTGAATTCTTCGTTACTGTCGACCATAATCACGACAGGTCTGGATGAATTTCTTTTCTGCGAACTTTTATGGAATAAGGCATCGATCTTTTCTTCTTCTATATTCTTCTCTATATGAACCAAACTGCGTTCGGATACATTTTCATAAGAGGGTTTTACAGGAAAACGTAATGTGATCGTATGACATGAATTATTGATTAATATTTCTCCATTGCATATTTCTGTCAGTTTTTTGCATAAAGCACTTTTTGCAAAGTAATATTTAGATTCTGTTTTTTGTTTAATAAGATGTTTGCCGGAGCATTTATAGCATTTCATTAGGTTTTCATTTCCAGTATAACTCACTTTTATTATCCAATATTTGTTGCATAAAGATGCGTGTATAATAACTTTTTTTGAATATTCTGTATGACCTATTATATTCTTTATGAATTTCTCTATTACGGGAGATATTTTACTTTGATCTATCCACACGCTTGCATATTTGAATTCTGTTTGGATTTCTAATTTAATATGTCTGTTTGCTGCGTGATCTTTCAGAGAAGATATTTTATTTTTAAGGAAATTTCCTAATTCATGTTCCGTAATATTCATTTTTTGGGAATGAGCGGCTATTTGCTTCAGGTCCATTAATCTGGTTAAATGATCATTAAGGCAATCTATGTTGCGGATAGCCAGTGACAGCTCTTTTTTGATATTGTCTGGACAGTTATTACTATAGGTTGACTTCAAAGGCGTATGAAGCAATGTGATCGGGGTGCGAATGTTTCGGAAGGAATCCATGAAGTACTGATTTTCTTCTTTTAAGAAAGCAATTTCTTTCCGCATGGCAAAAGAATGAGACAAGAACCAATACAATAAAAGTATTCCTGCTGTTGAAAATAAAATTGGAAATAATTCACTTTGGGTGGTTGTAACTGCGATAATAGAAGTGTATAATGACGTTATAATTAAATATTTCATATTAATCTGTTTTTTTAGTAACGTCACTTGGTGAAATTGATCTATTCCTCTTGTTCGGGTTTGAAGCAAGGAAAAATGCACAGTATTATGGTCTCATGATTGTATATCAATAAGTTCAAATAACATGATCTCAAAATTATTTGTTCTTTGAAGGCTGATATCGGGAATGCGTAGTATATATGTAGAGTTTTAATTCTAATGTTTGAACCCTTTTGAAAGGAATAGGGCAAATCTCCTCCAAGTAACAATAATTAATTTGATTATTTTTTATTAAACATAAATGTTAAATATATTGTAAGTAATGCGGGCTGCTCAGGAGGTGCCCGTGCTTTTGGTTGGGTACTTTTGGAATAACTTCCATTTAGTACCAATTCAGATTCTCTCATTTTTGGGTTTTTGGATAATATATACGTATTTTTTTATAATATAATATTGCTTGTTCTTATAAGGTAAATATACGCCATAGTTATAAAAAATTGATATAATATCTGATTAAAAATAGAGACTTGTTACTTTTTGTATGATGTTTGCGATAAAATGTATTGAAAACTTGTATATTTTTAATACAATGTTATATTTATTGTTCGTAGAAAATAATAATGCTTGCTTATTTAAGGTTCTGCTTATTATTAATTTATGTTTAATAAAATCATAATTAGATCAAAACAGTCATGGAATTCTTTGTTTTTATTCCTGATTTGGGAGATTGATACGTAGATTTATAGTATGGTTCTATGGAGTATGCTTAATAAATTGGTATAATGCTATATATCTTTTCCTATATTTATCAGGTTGGTTTGAAGCATTCTACCATATGAATTAATAAATTCTCGCCAGCTATTAGCTGTTTGTTGCTTATGTTTTATTCTGTTGCACTTGTATAGCTACAGGGATGCATAACTGTAGCAGACTTGTTGCACAAGTCTGCCTGTCTGATTACTCCACTGTAACTTTATTGTTTCTTTATGATTGGATAGGGGGAATGAAAAAAAGTGCAGTTTTCTCCTATGAAAAAGTGAAAAGTATATAGATGATTTTTGTAAACTTGTAGAAAAAAGAACTGTTTTGTGGGCTTAAAGTGTTGATTAGTAATGCTGTGACATTTTTGCTTTTCCCCTTATAATAATTAGATTAGATACAAAAATGTCACAGCATTCATCTGATTATCCTCGGTTGCTACTTCTCTTCTTTTCTTGCCCGTAACTTTCCCTCCAGTTAATTATATGAGCGTTAGAAGAGTGAGTAGCTCCCGAAGGATATATTATCTAATAAATGTTGTATGAGTAATTCTTCACATGTTTCCTTCATTAAAAAGGAACATGTGAAGAAATACATTACTCTCTCACTTTAAACTACTTCTCCCTCTTTCAACAAAAGAGGGAGAAGTGTATTTTAATACTTCATCAAGTGTGATGCTTTAAAGCCTTTGATTAATAATTCTTTGGATAAGAATTACCGTCATAAGTACAAGTAGACTTGAAAGCTCCTTTTGCAACACCATTCAATACGCTTACAATGTTGTTGGCTCTAAGGTCATAGTAACCAATAGCACCAAAACCTTTATTTGCAACTTGTGTTGCATAAAGTTGGGCACTACTAGCAGATGGGGTACTGTTAAGGTTGATGGTTAATGGTGCCCATTTACTGTTCGGCATACCAAAATCTGTACCCCATGATGGATAGTTGAAGAATGCGTAAATGCCATAGTCAATATAGCTATTAACTCCTGTAAGCTCACTTGTGTAGCCATAATTGAATACAGTAATCGTCTTACTTGGCATTTTGTTATGGAGCGCAGTAATCAAATTAGAGAAAGAACCTGTACTTCCAGATGGATAACCATTTCTACCGTATTCAGCCCATTCGTCGTCAAAGTCTACACCATCTAATCCATATTGACTAACAGCATTGGCAACGGCGGTAGCAAACTGTTCAGTCTGAGCTGAATTCATGTTTGCGAATCCGAGTCCTGTATGGTCACCTAATAGACCGAGTAAAACTTTGATACCTTTGTCTTGAAGAGGCTTAATCAGAGTGTCTTTGTGATCCAAAATGTACTGTACATTTGGATTGTTATATAAAGTAGCGTCTGAGCCTACACCTCTTATGTTGGCAGCGAACAGAATTACATAATCGAAAAATGGAGCATCATCCATAATATATGACCCTGCATTAAGAGGATTGATATCATTTACTTCAATATAAACGATGTTTTTAATACCTGTGGCCGAACGGGTGACCGCTTCTGGTTGAGTACCATCTGCTTGGTTTGCTGGAATTTCTTCTTGTGAGCATGCGCAAAATGCAAATATAGTGATAGATGACGCTAAAATTTTATACAAGTTTTTCATAATGTAAATTTTAAAATTGATTTAATGATTTTTCTTTTCTTATAATCAATGCGGAAGACATGTCTTTGGCATTGATAGGATACGTGTTTGGTGGAAGTTCCTCCTTCATAGTCTGATTTTTATGCGTAAATATTCTGCATCTCCTTTCTCAGTTTGTCCATATTCACAGATGCTTTATAAATATGAATGTTATATCTTAATAATCTTTAGGCATGAGAAGATCATGAATGTTGAGGTATTGATTATTTGGAGAGTTAATACCTGTTACAAAATATTCTTTTTCCATATCACATAAGTTACAGATAGCACCATAAGCCATATAAGTCGGTGCATAAGATTCTGTTCCTGCACTAACATAGTCTACTCTATTTACTACAAATACATGGTTTATTCCAGCGGTTATCATTGGTGAGGGTTGAGTAAACATTTCTATCACTTGATCTAAAATATTAGTTTGTTCACTTGATATATGTATATCAGTGTTCAAAGCTCCCCATTTTTCTTTGTTTAATCCTGCAATAGGACGTGTCCATTTTTCAGGAGTACTCCAAGGATCAATAATTGTGTTCAATTGATCACACCAAGCATAATCTACAAGTTCTCCTAATTTCAAATTAGCGTCATTAGTAATCCCTTCCGGAGATTCAGAAGTTTGTGTATAGGTTATGATCTTGTTTCCTAGCTTATCTCGTAAAGATGCTACGAATTTGCATAGATTGTTTGAGTAATTAATGTTTTCATTACTTTCTTCATAGGAAAAATTAGCATCATATAGATTGACTCCATCTAAATGATATATATCAATCACTTGTTTTATTCTTTCTACAAATATCATCATTTCTTTTTCTCCCAGATTGGAAAAACTAATTCCTTCTCCGGCTCCCTTAATGGCAAGGCAAACTTTGTGGTCCAACTGTTGCAATGGAACGATGTACTTTTCACGTTTCTTTAGTACGTATGCCAGATCATCTTTTAGATATAAGGATGGCAACAGATTATCGTCTGCCTTAACGGTAGCGAACTGTAGGTTGATTATATCGAATGGATTGTAGTAATCTACTTCTGGTGATGAAAGAGACATAGATTCAAAATAGAGCTTGTTGAGCAGTAGAGGATTGGTGAATTCGGGATCTACCCCTGCTATCTGAATGAAGTTTTTCTTTATGGCGTTATATTCGGCAGGAGCCATTCCCCATACATTAATTATATAATATAATGTTTTGCGTTCACTAGACATGGCCGGGGAACTATTGTTCTCTTCCACTGTCAGAGGGAGTACATAAATAACAGAATCTTCTATGGCTTCATCATATTTGAAAGCAATAGAGACAGAGTTTGATTGCTGTTCTCCTTTCTCTATTGTCATTTTTCCACTGTTACCTAAATCTACGTATTCTGTAGGATACAGAGGGTAATTCGTTCCGTGTTTCGAATTGAAGTCCAATACTTTGGATTCGTCTACTTTTACGGTATAATTTCCTGTTTGTGAAGCCGGTTCTGTTAAGCTGATGTGAAATTGATCGCTCAAACTGGCATGGTCCATGTTTATCTGTGGATTTTCCATCGCATAATTATCGCTTTGTAATATACCCATAGAAAGACCTATACCTCCGGTTTCGGGGAATGTGCCGGCATCGATAGTAAGATCGTTATTTTCGCAGGCAGTCCCAATAAAACCTGCCGCAAATGCCAGAATCAGTATATGTTTCAATATTTGTTTCATATTTTGATTTTTATAAGTTTCTCATTTCTAATCTTCCCTATTCACTTGCGGAACTTCTATGCCGCTTGGCCATAGTTCCTCATTTTTTACGTCATATTCTTCTTTACTATTGAAATCTTTCCAATAACGAACAATGTGTGCATCGTTATGATATTTGGAGTAATCCTTGATATCATTGCCGCTTCCTTCATTGAATTTCCAGTAAGCAGCGAGGTGTGCTTCATTTTCCGGATCTTCAATGTCGTACATGTTTTTCCATATTTCCTGTTGTGTACGTGCTACATCCCAGATACGTGCCTCACAGACATTACCGTTAAGTTGTCGGTCGATAAGCCAGCGGTCATTATAAGAACGTCCTATGTAGAAAAGCCAGTCACCGTCGCTTGCACCGGGAAAACTTTCCTGTTTGCGGTTGGCAAGTTTTATTTCAGAGAACTCGCTGTTGCCATAGTTAGTGCTTCGACTTTGTTCTTTTCCATTGACGTAGAAAATAATTGTTTTGGTGGCAATGTCGTACGTTAGTGCGAGATGGTACCATTCATTTTCTTTCAGTAATTTGGCTTTGTTGGCTTCGGGGAACTTTCCTGCCGGAGTCTGTATCTGCAACTGTTGGCGTGGGAAGCCTGCATCGCCTGCTCGGAAACAGAAATATTGCTCGATGCCCATCAGACTGGAAATGTCTGTATTGGCTTCGTCGAAATTGGTTATACGGGTGATTATTTCAAAGGTGACAGCCTTCAAATTGTTCAGATGAGCAGCATTGCCGGCAGGCTCTGTTCCCCATTTGGGTACATAGAATCCGGGAACTTCGACGTAGCAATAGCGTAAGTCAACAGCGGTAGTGATGGCGCTGGAGCGTTTCACTATATACCAGTAGGTGGTAGAGCCATCCAATAGGCCTACACCTTGTGCAGAATTAAGAGACACTGGGCAGAGATATGCTTTATCAATTTCCAATTCTGTCAGGTTTTCGAAATAAATATGTAACGGAGCAGAATTGATTTTGCCTGCGCGTATTGTCATTTCGTTGCTCTCCAATCGGTAATGTTTGGTCGGCAATATATCATAGCTGGTATTGTTTCGTGAGTTGTAGGCTTCTACTTGTGAAGGGTCAACTGTTACGTTGACTGTAACATCAGTACCGGCAGGATATGCCAGCCGGGCTGTGAAGCTCTTTTCGCGCTGAATAATCGTTTTGTTGAATGTCATAGTCTCCGATGTTTTGCTTTCGGCTACACTTAAATAGACACCGTTGTCGAAGGGGGCGTTTTTACTATAATCGGCATTGTCGCAAGCAGTGACAGCAAGTAACAACATGAAAATTGCGAATCGTATTTTTTGCTTTTTCATCTTAGATTCCTCCTGTGTTTATTTTAAAGGTGAAGGGTTTAAAGTCTGTATGGCACCACGTGTCTCCTTATAAGTGATGTTAGCGTGCGAATAGTCTGCAGCGACATTCTGTATCATTAAGCCGCCGATAGGCCCGCAATCTATTACCTGTATGGCGAAGAAAGGCACTTGTGAGACAAGCCCGTCATTATTGTCCGTAGTCATTAGCTCCGGATCGCCGGTAATGAGCAGCTTGTCCGAGGGAATACCTGCATAATAGATAGCTTCATTAATTAGAAGATGTAACTGGCTGGCATTTTTAGAGGACGTAGTATTGAGTACGTAGCGGGTGAATACATCCCGGTTCGCTTCGGGAATAAAAAGTGGATTACTTTCCAGAAAAAAGATTTTTCCATTTTTTGCTAACGGTGTAATCTTGTCAAGCAGTAACTGACGCATCTCGGCTATACTTGCATTGACTGCTGCGTTATTACCAAGTCCGATGTCACCGGTGTAGGAGATTGAGGCTCCGTCAAGTCCATTGTCGTTAATGGCGGATACCATTTGTTCTAAAGCGGGAGTCAGAAGTGTTTTGATTTCTTGTCCCGAACTTTCTGCATTCTCTTTGATACTGGTCAGGTTGAAACTAAAAAGAATCTTTGTTGCAAAATTAGTCTGCAATACAGGAATGTCTTCCAGATCGGCTGAATTAAGTGTTACCGCATTTTCCAGAATGACGGCATCAATGCTATCCGGCATCGAACGAAGAAAGTCTTTTTCTCCGTCTCCGCTATGTCCATTGTCGAAGCGTACACATACGGCATAGTGTTTGCGACTTTTATAGTTGCGAACAGCTTGTGTGTAACGGGCATATAGTTCAGGGTTCTGACCATCGGGGGTAGTTACTCCGTAGTCCACCTGTTCCGTTTCGGTCCAATCGTCACACGATATCCATAGACAGCCTGCACCAATCGTGAGAGTGACGACGGTAAGGAAACTGAATATAAGGTTTTTATTTTTCATATTATCTTAGTTTTTAAAGATTCTTACTCGTTTGCTTTACGATCCCACCATACATGGGTACCACCGGTATCTCCCCCCTGATTATTACTACTTTCCTTTATCAATACATTAATGGCATTGTTAAGGTGGAAAGAATTCTGGGTGTATTCTTCGTTGGGATACATGAGTCGGCGCATGCCGGCTTCGGTACTAACATTGCGGCCTTTGTTCACGACAACAGGCAATAATTTGGGATATCCGGTACGCCTGTGTTCACTCCATGATTCAATGCCGTTGGGGAAAAGTGCAATCCACTTTTGGGTAATGATACGTTCCAAATTCTCTTCGAATGCCTGTTCTCCCATTTCATTCCATTTTACTGTAATGTTGGCGGGGCTACCTGTGCTATACGAACCTAGCGGGTCAGTATAGCCACTTGGAGAGGCTATTGAATTCAGGTAGTCTTCCGCTCCGCTGGCTCCATGTTCTTCAAAAGAAAGCTTAACCCCTGTTTCGTAGAAATCTTTGGCTTCACCGCCCATATTCCATTTGCGTAATGCTCCTTCGGCTCGCAGGAATGCTACTTCGGAGGCAGTCATCCATACATAAGGATCGCTGGCGGTCATCAAACGATTGGAGTACGATGTTATCATGTCGTCATCAGAAAATGGTGAATTTATGCCGATACGCATGCCGTAATAACCTTCCTGGTCGTTATTCTTCACCTTGGTAAAATATTTATCCCGACGTGGGTCTGCATAACCATTCATGTAACAGATGATATCGGCTCCTACACGATAGTCTTTCCAATCGTTGAAGCAGAGTGCTGAGCGATTTTCTGCTACATGGAATAAGGCATTGTCGTCGTTCTTTTCGATCACTCCTGCCGTTACGGCTTTCTCGGCAATGCTTTGGGCTTCGGCAGCCATATCGGTGTAGCATAGGCGCATAGCCATGCGTAGTTGTAGTGAATGGAGAAAAAGGCGCCATTGTTGTAGTTTTCCGTAGTAGACATCATCCAGCTTTTCAAATCCGCTATTGCCTTCTGTCATGTTGTCTTCAAGTGCCTGATCGGCTTCTTCAAGTTCTTGAAACATACGCATGTAGACATCTTTCTGTGAATCGTAAGCCGCATTCAGTCCATCGCTTTCAGAACCTTCTCCGGATACTAACACTTTGCTATAGGGGATAGGGCCGTAAATGTCCGTCACGCGTTGCATGATAGTTACTCGTAGCAGTTTGGCTAATGCAAGGGCTACAGGGGCATCTTCATGTTGTAAAACTGCATAATATTTAGGATATGTTTCTGATATAACATCTGTAAATGGTGCCTTCAACCAGTCGGTTTTAGGATTATAGGTAGAGTATTTCTCCAGCCATCCGGTACGTGTTTCACCGAAATATCCTGCATAAGGACCACCACACATGGCTTCCATGAATTGGTAAAGATGCTCTTGTGCAGGTATTACTAAGCCTTGCAGGCCTCTGATAGTGGAGCCGAGGTCGTAGTTTTCACGGCCGATTTCTTCGCTGTCCACTTCGTATTTATTACGGTTCATGTCCGTATCCATGCAACTTCCCAAAGGTAGAAGCAGGCAGGCTGAACATGCTGCTATCAGCATATATCGCAGGTTTTTCATAAATTTCATGGTTTTAGAAGTTAAACTTAACATTAAACCCGATGTTGCGGGTGCTCGGCATCATGAAGTAATCTATCCCTTGATAATAGTTGCTGGTAGTAGCGACTGATTCGGGATCGAAAGGTGCTTTGCAATAAATCATCCAGAGATTACGTCCTACCAAAGACACGTTGATATCACATATGTTTTTCAACCAACGGCGGGGAATAGTATATCCGATATGTGCTTCTTGCAGGCGAATATTAGTCGCGCTGTAAGTATAGTATTGCGGGAGTCCGCTGGAACTACCAATTGTCTCGTACCATTGCTGGGCATTGATCATAGTGCGTCCGTTGATAACTACACCACCTGCGTCGCGGGCTTTTGCACTGGTTTCAGATACTCCGTATTGGTCGAGAGCTGCTTGCGTGGCAGAATAAACGATACCTCCCAACCGGCAGGAAAGCAGGAAGCCGGCAGAAACACCTTTGTATGTGAACTCGTTACTGAAAGCAAAGTTGGCTTTAGGTAACACGCTTCCCAATTTGATCGGTTCTACGTTGGCATCTTTGGCCAAAGCACCATTGGCGTCCATCTCAATATAACCTTTGTCATTACGTACAAGGTCGGCTTTAGAGTAGAGGTCGCCCAAAGTTCCGCCTTCTTTCAATATGAAACGTGAATAGCCCAAGCCATTCATTTCAAGTTCGGGTATATTGAGTATCTTGCCTGTCTCGGGGTGATGGAAGTCTTTTACTAATTCAATAATCTTGTTTTTATTCCATGAGAAAGTAAAATTGCTATTCCAGCCAAATTCATTCCAGCGGTGTCCGTAGCTCAACATTCCTTCCATACCCATATTGCGAACGTAACCTGTTTGAACGTAGAATTTGGAGTATCCGAAGGAAGCGGATATTTTGGGGTCGAAGGTTTGGTTATAAGTATTGGCATAGTAGAACGAAGCACTTAGGCGAAGGTCTTTGAAGAAAGTGGCGTCTAAGCCGGCTTCCCATGAATCCGTACGTTCCGGATAAAGCTTACCGATAGGATAATGTGTTTTGGGTAGCCATCCTAATATCGTGGTATCATATTTATAAGTTGGGATAGTCAGGAATCGAGGGTAGGGCATACCTACGGAACTGAATGATCCGCGTACTTTCAAATAATCAATCCATTCGGGGAGCTTGACCATTTCGCTGATCACGCCGGAAAGTCCGACGGAGGGATAGAAGAAAGAGGTTTGTGACGAACCCAGTAATTGTGAAGCCCAGTCGTTACGTCCTGTTAAAGTAAGATAGAGCATACTCTTCCATCCCACTTCCGCACTTGCAAATATGGATTGGGTCATTTCTTCCCATCCTTCTTGTGTGGCGCGTTTCTTTGTGTTATCAAGGTCGAATACGTTGAATACATTAGGTATTCCTTTTTCCTGTATCGGACCGTTGTAGCCTAGCATATCATAGCTGTTGTCGCTTAATGATGTACCAATATTGGCTACGATAGTGAAGTCGCCCACTCTCTTGTTAATATTTACAAGAAAGTCAGCGTACGTCTGGCTGTTTCCACTCTTTTCTATGCCGTAGTATCCTTGTTCGCTACCTTCGGTAAGTGTAGTGATGGTACTTGCATAGTATTTTTGCTCATACGTGTTGTTTGAATTATCTATGCGGATGCGTCCTGATAAACTTAGCCAGTCGAGTACGTCGTAAGTTAATCCTGCAGAGAGCATATAACGTTTTTTACTGTTTTCACGTAGATTACGATAGGCTATCCAATAAGGATTTTGCATGCGGAGGTCACCTTCGCCCGATGGCCAGAACTGTTCGTTGATTTTGCGAGCTTCGTTGTAGCGTTCAAAGACCTTGACTGTAGAGAAATTATCACCACGCGGATAAAGGTAAGCAGGAACTAAAGGATTGGAATACTGTCCCTGATTAGTCATATTACGGTCGTTTTGCAGGATGTAGCTGGCTCCTACGTCTAGTTTCATCTTGTCATTGAGGAAACTTGTAGTGTTGCGGAAAGTAAAATTATATCTGTTATACCTATTGTTGGGAATCATTCCGTCGGAGTTCAGCGCAGCGGCAGAGAAGAAAGTCTGGTTCTTTTCCGTACCGGTGGATAAAGTGACTGAATTGTTGTAAACAGCTCCTGTTTTTAGAAAGTCGTTGGGGTCGTAGCCAGGACTGTTTCCCATCTTCGGTCCCCAGCTCCATACGGTGGAACCGTCAGATTTACCGTTACTTCCTGTCCCGTAACGGTTTTGAAACTTAGGCATTACGAATGGTTTCAACCAGTCGATGCCGGTAGAAACACTGGCCTGTAATTTCCCTATTTTCCCTTTTTTTGTAGTGACAATAATAGCTCCATTTGCAGCATTGCTACCATAAAGGGCGGCTGCGGCTGCTCCCGTAAGAACGGACAGACTTTCGATGTCATCCGGATTGAGGTCGGCAATACTTTCCGTCTCTCCTTTTGAACCAAATTCTGTGCTGCCACCACCTCCGAAGTTATACATAGGTATACCGTCGATTACATAAAGTGCATTATTACTCTTTTCGATGGATTTTGTACCGCGCATCACTACTTTGCTGGCACCGCCGACACCGGAAGAACTGCTATTGATAATGACACCTGCTACCTTGCCACTCAAGCTGTTGACGAAGTTGGCGTCTTTGATTGTAGTCAATTGATCGCTCTTGACTTGTTGTACATTGTAACTTAACGCTTTTTGTTCGCGTTTGATACCTAAAGCGGTGACTACCACTTCGTTCAGTTGTTTAGTATCACTTGCCAATCTTATTTCGTAGATATTCTTATCTGTTATTTTTACAGTTTGAGGTGTATATCCTACGTAAGTGAAGCTTAATGTGCTGCCTTGAGGAGCCATTATATTGAAATTACCATCAATGTCGGTGATTGCACCTTCAGAGCTTCCTTCTACTTTAATATTCACTCCGATCAGTGGCTCATTATTTTCATCGATTACTATTCCACTTACTTTTTTTGTAGGAGTTTCTTTAAGTTTCTTGTCGGGAATAATCATGATATACTTATCTTTGAACTGATAAGTAAATCCACTTCCCCGAAGGATTTGCGAAAGGGCATATTCAAGTGTCGCTGCTTTTAGGTCAAGATTTAAAACAGGCTTGTTTTTCAGTTGCGAATCATTGTATCCGACAGAATAATCGGATTGTTTTTCTATTTCCTTAAGTGCCTCGATAACAGATATATTTTTCTTCTGAATCGTGATCTTGGCACTATTTTGTGCAAAGGAGGGTGTTTGCATCATCAACAAACAGAAAAAAAGTAAAAAACTTCTTCCCTTTGCGGTTTGATCTACTATAAATTCATAAATTTGTAGCATTTTCTTAGTATTAGGTTATTAACTAAATTATTTCACGGTAATTGAATAGAGTAAAACTCTAATATTGAGAATCTTGATTTCATATCCGGGATAGAGTTAGGGCTCCGTTCCGGATACTTTTTTGCATGAGTCTTTAGTGGTTAAAAAGGTTATTATATTGTTGTTTTTTTACTGTTTTTCTTTTGGGATGATACCCGTTACTTGGGGATTAAGTAACAGCGGTCTCCTTTTATCTTATAGTCCATTTGACCTACTACATTTACTATCACATCCATTACCTCAGATAGTGGTGCCTGGTCTTTAAACCTGAAACTGTATCTGTCGTCTTTCAGCGTTTTGAGCTGATACTCGAATGTATAAGGATATTTACGTTCAAGGATTGTGATGATATCTTTGACGGACATTTCTCTGAACACAAGTTCTCCACGTTGCCAGGCGGTAACTTCTTTCATATCCGGATGGTCCAGGCTATGGTAATGAGTATTTTTGTTATAAGCCAACTGCTCATTCGGTTTTAGAATCACCTGCGATTTTAAATCATTGTATTCTACCAATACGCTTCCTGAAATCAATGTGGCTGCCAACACCGGATTTTCCGGATAAGCTGAAATGTTGAACTCCGTACCCAAAGCTGTCACCTGAAAATCATTGGATTTGACGATGAACGGATGTTTCTTATCCGGTTTGACTTTAAAGTTGGCTTCGCCGATTAAAAATACGCTACGGTTTTTTCCGGTAAAGTTTTGCGGATATAAAAGTGTACTTTGTGAGTTCAGCTGTACCTGAGTTCCATCGGGTAAAGTGAGAGTCCTTATTTCAGCAGTAGGAATATATTGTTGAATAAGGTTCTCTTCTGCATCTTTACCGATGGTAGAAAGGTAAACCGAAGATGCGGCCACTATAAAGAAAACCGCAGCGACAGCCTGCCACATACGAATCGGTCGGATTGTTCTTTTTCGTTGTATGGGAGGTATTCCGGCATTCTTTTTCAAAAGTTCATAAGACTCCTGCATATCGGTTGCGGTTCCCCGTTTATGAGCCTCATCCCATAATTTTTGTAATGCTTCGTCTTTTTCGGAAGTATGCTCTTCATCTACCAGCCACTTGTAGAAATCTTGCTGGGTAGATTCCGGATAGTCATTTCCGGTGAATAATGTTATTATTTTCTGAAAGTAATTCTTCATATTGAGGTATTAATGTTATAACTGTTATATTAATACTTCAATTAACTAAGGCAGCTTACTTAAGGGAGTAGCAGAAAAAATGCAAAAAAGATGATTTTTTTCATTTCAAGCAGAGTTAAGTAGATATGATGTTCCACTGTTCGTCTCGAAATATTTAGTTTCTCGGCTATTTCAAGATTGCTCATATGCTTGAAACGACTCATTTCGAAAATCATTCTGCGTTGTTCCGGGAGACGTTCGAGAACTAATTTGATGATTAGTTGCGCCTCTTTATAATAGATGGGGTTGAGTGTATCTTCTGATTGGAAAAGTTCGTCGATGAGAGTTTTTTCTATAATTTTCTCCTGATAAGCCAATTCTACTTTTTTGTGTTTGATAAAATTGAGAGTTGTACTTTTAGTAAGAGTATAGATATAAGGAGTCGGATTAGGAACTTCTGCCCATAATTCAGGCTTAGTCCATAGTTTAGTGAAAACATCTTGGGTAATATCCTTCGCGTCTTCTTCGGATTTAAGCAGCATTAGGGCGAAATATTTCACTACTGAATAATACTTCGTGAATATTGTTTCGAATTGTTGCGCTAAAAGTCTTTCGTCTTGATCTGGGGTCATCGGGTTAACAGATTATTGAAATCGAAAGACAAATGTAAACAAATTAAATTAAGATACGAAGAAAAAAGGAATAGTTTATAAAAAAGAAAAAAGATAGTGACACCATCCGGTCCGGATAGTGTCACTATATGAGTGGGATGCTGACACTATCGCAACAGGATAGTGTCACTATCTTAAAGTTAGTTTTTACCAGTTCCTTTTCACTGTACGGTAGCCATAACCGATGATTACCAGGAAACAAATGAATGGCAAAATGAATGATACATTGACAGCCGGCATGGAAGCTATCTCTTTCATGTCAATAATGCTTGCTTGCAAGGGAGGAAGTATGGAACCTCCCAAAATGGCCATAATCAGACCGGCTGCCCCGAACTTGGCATCGTCTCCCATACCTTTCAATGCAATTCCGTAAATGGTAGGGAACATCAAAGACATACAGGCGGAAACTGCTACCAGACAATACAGTCCGAAGATATTCTGAAGGAAGATCGTTCCTAATGTGAAAATGCCTCCGAAGATGGCAAGGATCATGAGCAACTTCCCTGCATTGAGATAGCGCAGAATGAAAGTACAGATAAAGCGGCTGATACAGAAAATAACCATCGCTACGATATTGTATTGCTGGGACAGAACTTCCGCACTTTTTTCATCCATGCCATATTCCGGCGACATAAACAGGCGTGTACCATACTGAATGATAAAGGTCCAGCACATAATCTGAACACCCACATAGAAGAATTGTGCTATTACACCTTCCCGATAGCGTGTCTGGGTGAAAATACGTTTTAGCGTAGGAAAGAAATCTATTTTGTGATTCTGATCTCCATTCTTGGGCATTTTTACAAATCGTATCAGAAGCAGCATCGCCAGAATAACGAGTCCGATAGTGAGATAAGGAGCTATCAATACGGCAAGATCGCTTTCTTTGATGGCCTGAAACTCACTGTCGTTCAGTAAAGCGCGTTCATCAGTGCCCATCGGGTGCAGTTTAGCCTGAATAAATTGCATCGCCACGTACATTCCGAGCAGCGATCCCATTGGATTGAAAGACTGGGCGAGGTTCAGACGTCTTGTAGCTGTCTCTTCCGTTCCCATAGAAAGTATATAGGGGTTGCAACTGGTTTCCAGAAAGGAGAGTCCGCAGGTCAGAATAAAGTAAGCGATCAGAAACGGGTAATACTCTCCTGTCATCTTGGCGGGAAAGAATAAGAAGGCTCCGAAAGCATACAGGCCGAGTCCTAACAATACTCCGGCTTTATAAGAGAATTTGCGGATGAACATGGCGGCAGGGAAAGCCATGGCAAAATATCCACCGTAAAAGGCTACCTGAACCAGTGCCCCGTCGGTAGCGCTCATCCGGAAAATTTTGGAGAATGCCTTTACCATTGGGTTGGTAATATCGTTCGCAAATCCCCACAGTGCAAAGCAGGAGGTAATAAGTATGAATGGAATAAGATAGCTGACGCCATCCTTTGAGATAATAGACTGCTTAGTGTGTTTCATGGTAATTTCTTGTTATTTTAGGTATTATATAAATGGAACATTCTCTCCATGGGTCTCCATTTCTCAGCGGAACTCATTCCCGGAGCGGCCTGCTGGAGGATGGACATGTATTCTTCCCATTCTTGTTGCCGGGGGAGAGTGTTCAGACGTGCCATGGCTGTGTCCCAGTCAAAGTCGACGGGCGTTTCGACGATCATGAACAAACGGGTGCCGAGAATGTAAATTTCCATCTCAAGGATACCAACTTCATGGATTCCTGCAAGGATTTCGGGCCAAACTTCTGCCTGGCTGTGTCTTTTCCGATATTCAGCTATTAACTCCGGTGAATCCCGTAGATCAAGAGTCTGGCAATATCGCTTGACAGGGACGTTGTAGGTTTTTACTTGATAGCCAGTTTGAGGTGTTTCCATATCTTTCTTATTTTTCAGGGTAATATACTTGTGGTGTAACACTGCGGCTTACTACTTCTCTGATTTCCCGGAGGCTGGATATTTCTCCTTTCGCCATTGCCTGAGTCAGGATATTCCCCATTGCTGTGGCTTCTACCGGTCCGGCATAAACAGGGATGCCGAGTGCGTTGGCAGTAAGTTGGTTGAGCAGTTTATTTTGTGAGCCTCCTCCGATAATGTTTAGCCGGTGAATCGGAGAGGGGAGACAACGATTGAGCTGTGCTACCGCCTCACGATATTTGGAGGCCAGTGACTGTAGTACGCATTTGACCATTTCTGCCTTGTTTCCGGGAACTTTAAGTGAATGATTCCGGCAGTAGTTCAGAAGGGCTGTTTCCATATTTTCGGGGTTCATGAACTCTGCATCGTCCACGGGAATAATCGTGTCAATTTCTGCGTCCGCAGCTTGCGGAAGAATCGTATCATAACTTTGTTCTTCGCCACGTAGCTTCCATTCGCTCATCAAGCGTTGCAGAATCCACAGTCCGGTAATGTTTTGCAAGAATCGGATGTGACCGCCTACGCCTCCTTCATTGGTAAATCGAGCCAGTCTCGCTTCTTCCGTCAATATGGGTTCATCCACTTCGACTCCCAACAATGACCAGGTGCCGGAACTGAGAAAGGCTACTTGACCTTCAGTTGCCGGAACGGCAGCAACGGCACTGGCTGTGTCATGCGAGCCGACAGCGATAATGTCGACGGTGCCTAATCCTGTTTCACGGCCTATCTCTTCTTTAAGTGTTCCTCTGACAGTTCCCGGCAGAATAATTTCTCCGAATAAGTGTTCGGGGAGTCCCAAAGTACGGATGGTATCCATCGACCAGTTTCGTAGGTGTGCATCGAGCAGTTCGGAGGTGGAAGCTATGCAATATTCATTATTGGCTACTCCCGTCAGGTAATAGCTGAAGAGGTCGGGCATAAAGAGAAGCCGCTGTGCAACTTCTAGCAGTACATCCTGATTCTGTTGCATGCTGTAAAGCTGAAATAGCGTATTGATAGGCATTACTTGTATGCCTGTGCAGGCGTAATGCTTTTGTGCATCCAGTATTTGAAATACCTTGTCCGGCATTCCGTCTGTTCGGGCATCCCGATAGCAGACAGGGTTGCCCAGTAAATTTCCTTTTTTGTCAATCAGGCCGAAGTCTACTCCCCATGTATCTATGCCGATTCCTTTGACATGATATCCCTTTTGTGTAGCAAGTTTCAGTCCGGTTTTCATATCTTCGAACAGGGCGGGAAAGTCCCAGTAAACATGATTCCCGAGTTTAACCTGCCGGTTGGTAAAGCGGTGTATTTCTTCTAATTCCAGCTTTCCCAGGAGAAGGGAGCCGGCGATGACCCGACCGCTTCCTCCTCCAAAGTCTACTGCTAAATATGTGTTTCTTGTGGTATCTTTCATGGTATTCCCGGATACTTATTTGGTTTTCTTTCCTAATACGTATATTTCCAGGTCTTCTATTTCTTCCGGTGTCAGTACGGAGTAATCACCGCCGGACTGAACTATGATGCGGCAAGCCATTTCGAAGAAGGTAGCCCGTTCGTAAACTTGGTCGAAGTCTTTTCCGCATACTACTTGTCCGTGATTGGTCAGTAAGACGGAATTATGTTTCAGCATTGCTTCTACTACTGCTTTGGCTAATTCGGGAGATCCCGGCCGGTAGTAAGGAATCACGGGAATTTCCGACCCGACATGACAAGGTATTTCTGCCGTTACGTTGAAATTTGTCGGTTTGTTTTTCATGCAAGAGATGGCAGTGGCATATTCCGACTGGAAATGGAGTACTACATTTACATCCGGCCGTTCGCGGAGAACGCCAAGATGGAATGTGCTTTCCATAGATGGTTTTACGCCATTCGTCGGTGTACCGCTGGCTATATTACAGATAGAAACTTTTTCTTTGGCAAGGGTAGGGACCCATGAACCTGTACCCGAAATCAGTGCTTCTTCTCCGATTCTCCAGGAAAGATTACCGCTGCTGCAAAGCATTAATTTTGCGTCTCCGTAGCGGTGTGCCTGTGCCAGAAACAGTTCGATGTGTTCGTCAGTTATCATAGTGTTTTTATTTAAGCCGTCATATAGTGGAAGCTTGTGTTTGAAGACTGCTTCCACTATGATACGGCAAAGTTAAATTATTAAATCAAATAGGACGAAAGATTCTTGTTTATTTGTAGATAGGACCGTAAGTTGTACAAGCTCTGTAATCTGCTCCTTCTTTGTCCATACCGAATGCGTTCCATGCAGCCGGACGGAAAATTTCGTTTTCATCTACATTGTGCATGCAAACAGGGATACGAAGCATAGAGGCAAGCGTAATCAGGTCTTGTCCGATGTGACCGTAGCTGATGGCTCCGTGGTTAGCGCCCCAGTTGTTCATTACAGAATATACATCCTTGAAAGCGGATTTATCACACAGACGAGGAACGAACCACGTAGTCGGCCATGTCGGGTCGGTACGCATATTCAGTTTCTGATGGATTTCCGGATCAATCTCAACGGTCCATCCTTCTGCGATTTGCAGGACAGGGCCCAAGCCTTTGATCAGGTTCAGACGCATCATAGTAACAGGCATTCCACCTTTTGAAAGAAAGTTGGACGAGAAGCCGCCGCCACGGAAGTAATCGCGGTCTGCCGGATACCAGGTCGTTGCTTTGAGGCAGTTTTCTACGTCTGCGTCAGTCAGATTCCATGGTTCTTTCATGACAGGATTTCCTTCTGCGTCTAATGACTGGCCGGAACCGTCGAGTGTTGTTGCACCGGAGTTGATCAGGTGGATGATACCGTTGGCTGCCAAGCCGGTCAGTTCTTTACCGGTTACACGTTTCACGGCTTCAGGGCTCCAATACGTACGTACATCAGAGAATATTTGTGCACGATTGGTCAGCAAGTGTCCGAACAGCATTGCTACACCGTTACAAGCATCGTTTTCGGTAGCCACTACGAATGCTTCACGAATACCGTTCCAGTCGAAAGAAGTGTTGAGCAATGCTTCCGGATAGTCACCGTTAGGATAAAAGTCTGTCCATTGGCGTTGTCCCTGGAAGCCGGCAGCGATAGCATTGTGTCCCAAAGCTTCTTCCTTGAATCCCATTTCTTTCAGTTTCGGGTTTCCGGTCATCAGGTCACGCATGATGATCATCATCTTCACGACAAATTCCCAGTCAGCATCTTTTTGTTCGCGCTTTTTGCGTTTCTCCGGGCGGTTCTTGAAGTCTTCTCCTTCATTTACTTTGCAGTATTTTTCAGTCCATGCCATTGCTTTGGCATATTCTTCGTGGTCATAGATACCTTCTTCCATGCGGCGGATGATTTCCGTCAGGTCAATTGACTCATTGCGCATTCCCAGATATTCCTGGAAGAAGTCGGGGTTGACAATAGAGCCGGCGATACCCATTGATACACTACCCATTGACAGATAAGATTTGCCTCTCATCGTTGCTACTGCCTGTGCGGCACGTGCAAAACGAAGAATTTTTTCCGCTACGTCTTCAGGAATTGTATTATCGTCGAGGTCTTGCACATCGCGTCCGTAAATACCGAATGCAGGGAGTCCTTTTTGTGCGTGTCCTGCCAATACGGCTGCAAGGTATACTGCTCCCGGACGCTCGGTTCCGTTGAAGCCCCAGACAGCTTTCGGGTAATGAGGATTCATATCCATTGTCTCCGCACCATAGCACCAGCAGGAGGTAACAGTGATAGTGGACCCAACGCCTTCTCTTTCGAATTTCTCTGCGCAAGCAGCGCTTTCGGCTACACGTCCGATAGTATTGTCTGCAATAACACATTCTACAGGACTTCCGTCACCGTTCTTCAGGTTGCTGCTGATTAACTCGGCTACTGCTTTGGCAAGATTCATTGTCTTTTCTTCAAGGCTTTCACGAACGCCGCCCTGGCGACCGTCGATAGTGGGACGAATCCCGATTTTCGGATACTTTTTCATGGTTTCTAAATTTTTATTTGGTGATTGAATTCTGTGCTGAACTGTGCTGTCAATACGGCAAAAAAATTACAGGGACTTTCGGAGTCTTACTTCAGTAGGCAGGTACTTTTGTATCGGGACATTGTTCAGGACAAAGTTTGCCGCTTCATTTCCCATCATCTCCCAATCAATACTCAATGAAGTAATTCCTTCGTCGATCACTTCGTAGGAAGGAATATCATTGTATGCCAACAGACCGAAATCTCTTCCGCATTTCAGTCCTTCCAGTCTTCCTTGTTTCACAACCTTCACTACATCTTGTTGCTTGATGGCTATGTAGACTACTCCTTTGCGTACGGTCAGATTCTCGATATCTTCCTGAATTTCGCATAAAAATCCTTGTTCCTCACAAAAACGGGTAAAATACTCTTTACTGCTTTGGGGATGCTTCAGATTTTTAGAGAATAACAGAACAAGTTGTGGGTAGTGCCGTAGTTTCTCCTTCAGCATGAGTAATGCCTGATAGAAAGCTTCATCAAAATCCTGACAGATATAAGAATACTTTTCTTTCTCGAATTTACCGAAGTCAAGAAGCAATAATTTTGTTGGATGAATCTTATTGAGAACCATACTGAATTTCTCATTATCGAAATTCATCACTATGTATTTATTATATTTCCCGACAGATTCGCGGATAATGGTATTGAAAAGCCGTTCATTATATTGATGAAACAGCAAGTCTACTTTGTAATTAATAGGCAGATGTTTGACGAAACTATTGTAAAGGGCTTCTTTAAAAGGAGTGTACTGGTCGAGCAGGAGCAGGACATTGGTCACCTGACTGGTTACATAATATCCTTTTCCCGGAGTGGAATCGATCAGTCCCCGTTCGCGCAAATCAAGAAAGGCCTTGAAAACGGTATCGCGTGATACTCCATATTCTGCACTTAACTGATTGATGGAAGGCAAAGAATCTCCTTCACGAAATTTTTTCATGGAAATCGCCTGGCTTAATGTATCCGCTAATTGCGTAACTTTGCTGGACTGTTGACCGAATGTTTTCTTTTTATCAGTTCGTCTCATACTGTTATAAGATAAATGACTGTGCTGAGCTATGCTGTTGCAAAGAAAAGAAATTTATTCAGAAGTAGAGAACTATTTTAATATGTTCTATAGCAGGAAATAAAAAAAATCCCCTTCGGCGAACCGAAGAGGATTTATAGCTTTTTCCAAATGTCTTGTTAGGAACCTGCCGAAATTTATTCAGCAGCAGCTTCTGTTGCAGCAGCTTCTTCAGCCGGAGCTTCAGTTGCTTCTTCTGCAGGTGCTTCAGCAGCAGCTTTTTCAGCAGCTTCAGCAGCTTTCTTTTCAGCGAGTGCTTTTGCTTTCACTTCGTTGATCTTCTTTTCTGCTTCCAGACGTGCTTTAGCTTCAGCTTTCTTTTCTTCGTCTTGTTTAGATTTCAAAGCAGCCAGACCTGACTGTTTGTTGTTCTTCCAAGCTTCGAATTTAGCTTCTGCTTCTGCTTCTCCGAATGCGCCTTTTGCAACACCGCCAAGAAGATGTTTCTTCATGTAAACACCTTCACGAGAAAGGATATTACGTACAGTGTCACTTGGTTGTGCACCTTTCAGTACCCATGCCAATGCAGCGTCGAAATTCAAATCTACTGTAGCAGGATTGGTGTTCGGGTTGTAAGTACCAATCTTCTCAATAAATTTACCATCACGTGGTGCTCTGCTGTCTGCAATTACAATTGAATAAAACGCGTAACTTTTACGTCCGTGTCTTTGCAATCTGATTCTAGTTGCCATTTTTAATAATTGTTTTTAATTAATGATTTGAATTATGCTACTAACTCGTAATAGCGGGCGCAAAGATACAGCTTTTCTTTTGATTGACAAATATTTCCTTTCTTTTTCTTATGAATACCTCCTCGGATATCGGAACAGGATAGCGAGCAGGGCACAGATCCCCATCGTAAACGGATAATAGAGATTGCCGATGATACTGATAGGAGAGATGTTGGCTAACCCTGCAGCAATCAGCATTTGTGCTCCATAGGGTATGATGCCTTGTATCAGACAGGAGAATGTATCCAGAATACTGGCTGTTTTTCTCCGGTCGAGATGGAATCTCTTTGCAATATCCTTTGCAATAGGTCCTGTGGTGATAATGGCAATCGTATTGTTGGCAGTGCATAGGTTGGCGATACTTACCAGAGCGGCGATGCTCAGTTCCGCACCACGCTTGCTGTTGACATGACGGGTCAGTTTTTTGATGATGAAATCGATACCTCCGTTATAACGGATTGTTTCGAGCATACCGCCTGCCAGTAATGTGATAATGATCAATTCACCCATGCCTGTGATACCCGTACCCATTGCCCCAAACCAATCGAATACGCCAAAACTTCCGGTAGCTATGCCGATGATACCGCTGGTCAGGATACCAATTATTAATACCAGCATCACGTTCATTCCGGCAATGGCTGTTCCCAGTACTATTATATAAGGTATGACTTTTATCCATTCAATAGTCTGTACTTGCGCGGGCGCAGTGATGGATAGTCCTTGAAAAATGTAGATTCCCAGTACAATAATCGCTGCCGGAACCACAATCATGGAATTTACCCGAAACTTATCACGCATCACGCATTCCTGAGTTTTGGTTGAGGCAATGGTCGTATCGGATATAAACGACAGGTTATCTCCAAAGAAAGAACCTCCGACAACGACTGCTACCATAAACGGAAGGGCGATTTCTGTCTTTTCGGCCAGGCCGACAGCAACGGGAGTAAGGGCTACAATTGTCCCTACGCTGGTTCCGATGGATAATGAGATAAAACAGGCGGCAATGAATATCCCGGCCAATAGCAGATTATCAGGGAGGATATGCAGTGTCAGATTGACGGTTGCGTCAATAGCTCCCATCTGTTTGGCACTTTGTGCGAAAGCTCCGGCAAGGATGAATATCCATATCATCAGAAGGATATTTTTGTTGGCGGCTCCTACGGAGAACTGGTAGATTCGCTGGTCGAGTTTCAATTCTCGCGTAATGGCAATTGCGTAACAGGAAGACACGAGGAAAGCCACAGTGATGGGTACTTTATAAAAGTCATTAACAAGAATGGAAGTTACCAGATAAAGGCAGAGAAAGACGAGTAACGGACTCAATGCCCACCAGCTGCCATGACGTTCTTTATGTATTTTTTCTTCAGTCATAAATTGATATTGTGGTATATATTCGAACTGCAAAGATAGTAAGGAAACACATAAGTACGATAAAAGGCTCAGATTTTCATCTTTTCTTTTTCCGTTTTAGCTCTTTCTTTTTCCGCTTCGGAAATTAAATTCCCGTTCTTTTTTCTTCTTTCCGCTACTTTCGCGCCGTTGACAACGTAACTAATGTAGAATAGAATGACAACAACTAATTTTTCATTGTGTATTTTTTGTCTCTGCCTGCTCACATCCTGTGGAAAAGGTGAGAAGAAAACAAACGAGCCTATACGGGTAAAAGTGGCGGAAGCGGAAATGCAGGTTCCTTCTGCGGAATGCGAATTTTCATTTATTTCCAAACCATTCAAAGAGACTGAACTCTCTTTTCGGGTGGGTGGACCGATTGACCGTTTCGAAGTATATGCAGGTAATTACTATCATCGGGGAGATATCATAGCTGAAATCGATTCCCGTGATTTTCGTATTCGTAAGGAACGTGCGGAAGCTATTTATCATCAGGCAAAAGCTGAATTTGAGCGAATCAAAGTGTTGTATGAGAAAAATAATTTGTCTGCCAGTGCCTATGAGAAAGCACGTGCAGAATATACCTTTGCCAAAACGCTACACTGCTTTACAGAATCAGTTGAATCCTCACTTTTTGTTTAACAGCCTGAATACCTTGATTTCTGAAATTCGCTACAATCCGGCCAATGCGGAATTGTTCACCCAGCATCTTTCGGATGTGTATCGCTATATTCTTCAGTGTCAGAATCAACGGTTGACAACACTGCGGGAGGAACTGGATTTCCTGAACTCTTATATTTTTCTGCATAGGGTTCGTTTGGGCGATTGCATTCATATTGACAGTCGTATTCCAAAAACCTGTATGGAGGCTCAGTTACCTCCGCTTACCATTCAATTATTAGTGGGGAATGTAATCAAACATAATGTCATTCATACCGGAAAACCAATGACTATCGAGTTACTTTATATGGAAAAGGAACGTGAACTGATCGTGAGAAACCGGATACAAACTAAAAAAACGGTGCTGATTTCCGGGATGGGACTTAAGTGGATATTCCAACTAAACTGACCCTCAGTTTCCAATCTAAATTGACCCCTCTAAAAAAGTTTCCCTAATTCGATAAAAACAGCCTTTGATTTTCCTTCATTTGACAATAAGAGTATGCAATGTTTAACTTAATGTTTATTTACGAAGATAATAAAAAGATTTAATTTCTTCCTTTTCTGAGAGACTCTCCAAAGAGTTCTATTCTTATGGCCTGATGGACAACTCTGTCCATAATTGCATCGGCGATGGTTTTATCTCCAATAACATCATACCAGTCCTTAACCGGTATCTGCGATGTGATTATTGTGGATTTTTTACCATATCTGTCTTCAATGACATCCATCAGGTTCATTCTGGACTGGGCATCAAAGGGCTGCATGCCAAAGTCATCCAATATAAGCAAGTCCATCCTCTCTATCTTTTTAAGTTCCTGCAATATATTTCCTTTGGCCTTGGCTATCTTTAGCTGTCCCATCAGACGATTAGTACTGGCGTATAACACTTTCATCCCTTTCTGGCAGGCCTCATAGCCAAGAGATGTGGCCAGATAACTTTTCCCGGTACCGGTGCTCCCCGTAATGAACAAGTCTTTATGTTCACGTACAAAAGTCAGCTCGGCCAGACGCTGGAACTGGTTCCTGTCCAGTCCGCGTTCCACATTGAAGTTAATCTCTTCCACCGATGACTTATAACGGAACGAGGCTTGTCTGGTCAGCCGTTCGATCAGACGGTTACGCCGGTCGTCCCATTCGTTGCAGACCAGCCATGAGATGAACTGGTCTGTTGTCATGCTGTCCGTTCTAAATGCCTCCAGGCTTGTTTTAAAAGCATTGTACATTCCGAGCAAGCGCATTTGGCGCATCCGCTCAAGGGTTTCCTGGTTCATTTCCATAATTGCTGTTTTTTATTGGGTTATTGATAATATTCTTTTCCACGTATGTTGTCATGTGAAGGCATGACTGTGTCCTCTTCCCTACAGTTCTCAAGCGGGAGCTCGTCCTGTCTGTTTTTGAGTATTTCCTCTATTGCCGGATAATTGTATAATCCACTGTTGGAAGCCCACCGGCAGGCATTTATAAGCCTTTTGCAACCGACTCTGGCTGCAAAACTTAATATTCCCCGGCACGACTTATAGGCTTGCTCCGGATGCTTCTTCTCTTCCATGACACGCCGTATGTATGCTTCCACATCAGGATGTATGGCGGCAGCTTCGGCAAAGAACTTGTCCGGGTTCCAGTCGGTCATAAAACGGTGTTGGGAAGCCAGGTGCTCTTCACGGGTGGTATATCCGTATGACCTGAAACTACGTAAGTGCACGGCTATTTTCTCATAACGGAAGTAAACTTCCACTTCCCTGGCAGTATACAGGACATTGACTTTCTTTCCTATATATTTGCAGGGAACGCTGTAATAATGGCTCTCAACGCGTATATGACCGTTCTTCATGACCGTTGCGGTATGCCGCTGCTTAAGTTCAAAACGGATTGGATTCAGGGGACGCATGCAATCCCGCTCTATTTCTTCATATTGTTCCCGACGGCTGTAGCTACGCCCGGTAAGGGGAGCATTGTTATGCAGTTCCAAAGCTACCCGGATAGCCGCATTTAAAGACTCCAGGTCATAGAATTCACGACCTTCCAGCTTGGGGTAAATACTTCGGTATATCAGCTTTACGGCACCTTCGACAAGGGCCTTGTCGCGGGGCTTGTAGGCTCTGGCGGGGATGACCGCACAACCATAATGCTCGGCAAAAGCGGCAAAATCATCGTTCAGTTCTGCCTCATAACGGCTGCTTCTCTTTACTGCAGCCTTTAAGTTGTCGGGGACAATTGCCAGTGGAGTGCCGCCATAGAAAAGAAGAGAGTTTTCACAGGCATGGATCAGGTCTTCCTTGCGCTGGCTCATAACGGCTTCAACATAGGTCAACTGGCTACAGGGAAGGATGGCAACAAAAATCTCGACAGGAAGGATTTCACCCGTATCATGGTTGATGATGGATTGTTTGTCACCGGCATAGTCTATGAACATTTTGTCACCGGCTTTATGGTCCAGGTGCATGACGGGACGCGAGCAATCCAGATATTGCTGGATAAAAGTGCCGAAACGGCTACGGGCATAACCGTCAGGATGCTGGCACAGATATTCTTTGTGAAGCATCTGGCGGGTGACACCCTTTTTCTTTAAACGTTTGCAATACTCAGGAAGTAAGGACCGGAGAGCCTCATAACGTTCATTGGGTACGGATGGCTTTTCTTTTTCCTGAAATAAGGAAAACAGGGAGGCATCATCCAGAGAAAGTACTTTATCTATATCAAGCTGGCTCTTTTGATAGATTTGTAAATACTTCTTGACCGTATTACGGGATACGTTCAACAGGCTGCTGATTGTCTTTGTGCCTTTGCCAGAAGCGTAACAGCGCAAGACTTGGCGGATTTTGTTCATACTTAAAGATTTGTTGGGCATACTCTTTTTTATCTGTTTTTAACAGACAAAATAAACCTTTAAAACTAAAAATCAAGGCTGAAGAAAATCTTTTTGGGGGTCAATTTCAATTGGCACAAGGGGAGCAATTTCAATTGGCAGAGGGGGGATTCTTTAATTTGGATTTAAGGGGGCAGTATGAACCGGTTTTTCCACTTAAGAACCTTTCTGCCCGATATATGCTGTTGTGCAACCGTGATATTGTAGTAGAAAATGACCGGAAAGAGTTTACCGTGAAAATACCTTTGCTCTATGAATAAGATAAAAGCAGCCATCATAGAAGATGAAATTCCGGCAGTCCGCTTGCTGAGGGATACGTTATTGTCTTTTCGTCCCGATTGGGAGGTACAGTTATTACTCGGTAATATTGAAGAGGCAGTAGAGTGGTTCGGGCAGTATCCTCATCCGGATATCCTGTTTCTGGATATTCAGTTGACGGATGGTAATTCTTTTCTTTTCATAGAGCAGGCACATCCGGAGAGTATGATTGTATTTACTACAGCTTATGATGAATACGCCGTGCGTGCTTTTTCAGTGAATAGCATTGACTATCTTTTGAAACCGATTCATGAAGACCGTCTGATGCGGACTATTCATCGTTTTGAAGGATTGACAAAGAATTATATCCATGATTTCAATCAGGAAAGTCGGATGCTGGAAATATTGCAGCAACTTGCTGCAGCACAGGATACCTCTGTCTCTACACAGAAAAAGTATCGTACCCGTTTCCTTATTTCCGGTGGTGAGAAACTTTTCACTTTACAGGTGAGTGACATTGCCTATTTTTATTCGGAGAATAAGCTCACCTTTGCGGTGACTCATAAGAATCGTGAGCATCTTATCGATCTGGCCTTAGATCGATTGAGTGAACAGCTCGATCCGGATCATTTTTTTCGAACGAATCGTCAGACATTAGTCTGTATTGATGCCATTCAGCGTATCGAATCTTACTTTTTAGGAAAGGCAATTGTTCATGTACAACCACCTTTCAAAGATAAGATAGTGGTAAGTAAAGACAAGATGGCCTCGTTCAGAATGTGGCTGAATTATTAGTCGTTTTGTAACTTTCTCCTGCCGGATAAGCACGATGGTAATTTGCTACACCAAATCCTGAATATAGTCATAATAAAAGAGTAGAAAAAAAATAAAAGTAGACGGGGGAAAAGCCGATATTATACACGGCTTTTTCATTTAAGCTTTGAATTGGGCGTACAATGCCCCTACCCATGCCAGTACGGCATGGGTGGAAATACTGTTATTGGTAATCAATGCGTTACGAATATATCAAATCTAAATTTTTCTCATTTTTGGGCTAGAAAATGTAACACGTTAGTGAAGCTTATCGCTAGCTCCCTCATTATCTGCGCCGTACCCTTTTGCTTATCTGATATTTTTTTCCTTCTGTTCTTCCAAACGGCAATCAGTGCTAACACCATCCTTTGAATTGTGTCCAGGTTCCTGGCCGCCCGTTCAGCCTTACGCTTTATGCTGTCCTGGTGGAGGTTGCGGTCAAGATCCCAGTGCATGCTTTCAATAGCCCAATGCCGTTTGGTTATCTGACTAAGCCGCTCAGCACTGCTATCCAGGCTTGAAATGTACAGTCGCTGTTCAGATGTACTTCTGCCATCAGACTTTTTCTCCGTAGATGTAAGTATTTCTATAACTGTCAAATTGCCATTCCATTTTTCCCTGTCGGCAATCAGTTCTTCCCCACGGTATATACGACATATCCTTGACTCAATCCTGCCGTGTTCCAAGTATGGACCTTCCTTGTAGATATCAGTTGGGGTGGCGATCTTTATAGAGTCTTCAAGCCCATAGCGCAAAGATCTTTGATTCGCCTTGAGTTCGATCACGAAATCTCCTCCTTTATCTCTAATCTTATCTATTATTACCTTTTGGCATGACATGGCATCTGCTGTGACTACACATCCTGACACGTCTAACTTGTCCAATAGCCGGGGCACGGATTTGATTTCATTACTTTTCTCTTTGCAAACATCAGTAGCCAAAGTAAAGCTAGAACGGAGTGAATATGCAGAGACGATATCAGGGTTACGTCCGTTGTCGTACAAGGTACCTCGCATGGCCTTGCCATCAATACAAATGATGTCAGTTGCCGAAGCGGATATTTCCTTGCGGAAAATTTCTGCAAAAGCAGACATTCGATCAGCCATCTTTTCATCGTCTATGCTTTGAAAAACACGGCAAAGCGTAGCTTCTGAGGGTAACCCATACGGAAATAACCCTTTCGCCTGCAGGCGTTTCAAGTGACGTTTGCCAAATTGAAGTATTTCAGCTCTGGTAATACACTTACTGAGCCTACCCAATATGACGAGCATGAGTATATCTTCAAGTTTGTGTTTGAAGTTTCCCCTGCTTGTTCTGCGGTATTCAGGGACTGAGGATACAAATTTTCTTAAATGAGTCATGATGCTGCCACAAAGACAGTCAAAGTGTTTCTTCTTTAGTGGTATTATGCGTAAAAAGTTGTATATCAACGAAATAAATCGTATTTTTGCTGTCGCAAAAACAAAGGCGGAAGACAATATCAACATCATATCCTATTGAATTCCGCCTATAAAAAAAATAAAAATGAACGATAAGAAGAAACACCTAAGGCGGTGCTTCCGCATAGCTGCGCACGAATATAACGATTTTTACTACAACTACAAGCGATGAACAAGATTTCTTAAATGAAAAAGCCGTGGATATTATACGAGAAATATTTAAAAGATATAGATAATCCGGAAATTATCATGTACATTTGTAAATCTCGTAATATTTATCGGATATTGTATATTTATTGCTGCCTGCATGTGAAAAAACTTGTGGTGATAGAACTGTGTAACTCGCTTAAATTAATATTTTATGACTCTCAAAGAACAAAATCGCATAATAGATTTATGGATGCAGTTTTTAGATGGGGATGAAGAGGCATTTGCACAAATGTATTGCCTTTTTTTTGATGAACTGTTGATGTATGGTTGTAGAGTAGGGGGGAATAGTGATATGGTAGAAGACCAAATTCAAGATCTTTTTATAAAGCTTTATCAAAAGCAGATAGTATTGACCGACAATACTAAGTTGCGTCCATTTCTGTTTCGTTCGCTCAAAAATAGGATATATAACCAGCTGCTGCGTGATGCACGGCTTTGTTCGCTTCCCGATTATGAATTTAAGTTTGATTTGCAATACACCATCGATGAACAACTTTCTCAGATACACGATAGAGGTTTGTCTGATGAGGTTATGTATTTGCTGCGAGGATTGACTGAGCGACAAAAAGAGATCATTTATTTTCGTTTCGTGAACGATATGAGTTTTGAAGAAATATCCGAAGTGATGGAGGTTACAATTCAATCGGCACGCAATTTACTGACTCGTTCTTTGGTGAAAATAAGAAAAGAATCCCTTCTATTGTTCCTTTTATTGGAATCTATCCCCTATACTGTTTAAAGTAAAAATACAAATAAAATAAAAAATAACCATCAAGTGAGTATATATTCTCTTGCCGGATTGTCATTCTATTAAATGAAGCGAAAAATGGCACAATACACCTATAAAGATATAGAAGAGTTTTTGCTGGATGATGATTTCTTCCAATGGGCAAAGTATGGCTTTATCAATAATGATTTCAATATCGAGGAATACAAAGATATGCACCCCGGATGTGAAGAGAGAATTGATTTTACCATTGTGCTGATTAGGAGTTTGAAGATAGCCGAATATTCTCAGAGCAGTATGCAAGAAAAAATGCAAAGCTTTGCGCGAATGATGGAAAAGATGCAGCAACAGCGAATGCTGCTTATGCGGCAACGCCGAAAGCGTGCATACAGGAAGGCTGCCATATATATTACGGGTATGGTTGCAATGCTTCTTCTTTCTTTTGGAGTATACCATTTCGTGATGCAATACAGACTACCGGACACCGACTTGATTGCAGTAGTACCTGATTCGCTTGCTCAGTCAGAACAAGTACAGGTACTTTTGGATGGTAAACAAGCCGTGGGACTTGATAAAAACAATGCGGAGATACGAGTGGACGAGAATGGTGCTGTGACTGTGGATAATGAATTGGTTGCTGCTTCGAAAGAAAAGAAAATAGCAATGAATCAAATAGTAGTACCCTATGGAAAACGAAGCAAAGTTATTCTGCCCGATGGGTCTACTCTGTGGATTAACTCAGGAACGTCTATCTCGTATGGTTCGGACTTTTGTACGAACCGAAAGCTTAAAGTACAGGGCGAGGTTTTTCTTGATGTTAAAGCAGATAGAGAACATCCCTTTGTCGTTAATACCAATCATTTGGAAGTATCTGTGTTGGGGACGGCTTTTAATGTGACAGATTATGCTACCGATCCGGAAACTGCTGTGGTTCTTGTCCGAGGAAGCGTGAATGTGAAAGTGGCAAATAAGAAGGAGGTACGTTTGAAGCCCAATCAGCGCCTATCTTCGGAAGCCGAAGAGATCAATGTAAAGAACGTCGATGTGTATAGCTACATCTGCTGGAAAGATGATTTGATGAACTTCAACGGGCAAAAGCTGTCGGATATACTTCGGGCATTGTCGAGATATTATAATACGAGAATAGAGACAAGTGGTAATATTGAAGATGAAAGATGCCACGGTAGTCTTGATTTGAATTGCACACTTGATGAGGTGCTGGAGTCTATTTCGTTGGCTGTACCATTAAATATTATTCGAGAGGGAAATGTCATAAAGATTTCTCCCGGTCATAAATAAAATGAATTATAAACCTTTAAAAAATGTATATGAAAAACATACCGCCTTAGATATAAAGAAAAATCCGGATAATATCTGCGAAATATTATCCGGTTCCACTTAGAACTGTAAATAACTCATCCAAGTTATAATCAATCTAATATTACAAAAATATGAAAAAATACTCTCAGTTAAAAGATAAGAGTAAATATTTAACCAATTTTGGTTTTAGATTTTTGCTTTTATGCATTCTTTTAACGTCTTATAGCCCAAGAGCGTTGGCCGAAGATGGCATAACGCAGCTTCAATCCACGTACGTCACCTTCAATCTGACAAATGTATCGTTGGAAACTTTATTTAAAATTTTAGAAAGAGAAAGTGACTATGTGTTTTTCTTTAAGGAAAATGTCATTGATAAGAATGAAAAACTAACAGTCAAAGCGCAAAATGAGTCAGTGATATCTGTTCTGAATAGGATACTCCCCCCTAAGAATCTGACATATACAGTAAGAGGGCGACAAGTTGTTGTTGTTCGATTGCCTCAACAAGAAGAGAATATGCCGACTTCATTAATGACGGCAGCCGAAGAATATGTAGTGAAAGGTGTTGTAGTAGATACCGGCGGAAATCCTCTGCCGGGAGTCAACATTCAGGTAGAAGGCACTACTAATGGTTCAATAACCGATCTCTCCGGCGAATTTACTATTCGTGTGAAGGGGAATAAACGTGTACAGCTTATAGCATCTTATATTGGTTTTGCAACTAAGACCGTATGGGCATCTCCTGCTACCAAACAGATTAGCATTACACTCGAAGAAAGTTTTGCCGCACTGAATGAGGTGGTAGTGATAGGTTATGGTACACAGAAAAAACTAAATCTTACCGGGGCTGTAACTACCGCCTCGGGCGATGTACTTGAAGATCGTCCGATAGGCAATATTGCTCAGGGATTGCAAGGAGTGGTACCTAACCTGAATATCTCCTTCAATAGTGGTCAGCCAAACTCTTCGGCTAAGATAAACATACGTGGAAATACTTCATTAAATGGTGGTAATGCTTTGATTCTTGTAGATGGAGTAGAAATTTCCGACCTTTCTTTGCTCAACCCACAGGATGTTGAAAGTGTATCGGTACTTAAAGACGCTTCGGCAGCTGCCGTATATGGTGCTCGAGCGGCTTTTGGTGTGATGCTTGTTACTACTAAAAAGGGATCACGCAATCAAAAAACACGTATTAATTATAGCAATAACTTCTCTTGGAGTTCTCCCGCACGCTTGCCGGATATGCCTCGTTCTGATGTATGGGCACGTACTTGGAATAAGGCATTCGACTATGATAGTCCCGGAACTTACTATTTCAACGATAAGTTTTTGGCTGCGCTTGATGCACATATTGCCGATCCCGAAAATAATCCGTCTGTGTTAGTTGACACGGAAGGTATACAGAGTCCTCAATATACTCCGGGAAATCCCGGCTGGGCTTATGTGGGCAATACCGATTGGCTACAGGAGTTCTATAAAAACGCAGCATTCATGCAGCAACATAACGTTAGTGTATCGGGTGGTACCGAACGGAATAATTATTATGCTTCTGTAGGTTTCAAAGATCAGTCCGGTATTTTTCGTCATGGAAATGACTCCTATAAGCGTTTTAATATGTCATTCAACTTTGATACAAAGCTTACCAATTGGCTCGATATGAGCTTTGCGATGCGAATGAACAATGTAAATAGTAACGAGCCTTACTTATATCGTAAGGATAGCGCTGAAACTCTTTATTATGAGGTGTATAGAATGTTTCCCACTTTACCGGTTTATTTGCCTAATGGTGATTATACAGGCTTGTTCTTGAGCAAAGGAAACTTTAATATTGTAGGTAAAATGGAGCTTGCCGGGCGAAATAAAAGAGAGACATGGGATCAATGGTATATCGGTAAGTTCGACTTGCATCCGCTGAAAGGGTTATCCGTAAAAGGAGATTATTCGTACAACCGCTACTCGGTGAAGCAAAAAAAACATGGTAAGGAGATGATGCAAACATTCCCTGAAGGTGTTGAACCTAAACTGGTTGAAACTCCCAGTCGCGTAGAAAATTATAACTCAAGTAATATTTATCAGGTATTCAATGTGTGGGCAGAATATAAGAAAACAATCTGGGATGATCACAATTTCATTTTTATGGCGGGGTATAATCAAGAAGAAAAGACTCTTTCATCTATCTCGTATATTATGACCGACCTTTATGATAATAACTTGCCGGTATCAGATATGGCAGTAAATTATCTGAGTAATGATGAGGTGGATGATATATGGAGAGTACAAGGTACCTTTTTTCGGTTGAACTATGATTACAAATCAAAATATTTGTTCGAGGTAAACGGGCGATATGATGGTTCTTCTAAATATGCTAAAGATGATCGTTGGGCGTTCTTTCCTTCTACATCTGTCGGATGGAGGGTATCTGAAGAAGGTTTTTTCAATTCATTGAGAAATGTGGTGGACAACCTGAAAATAAGATTCTCCATAGGAACTTTAGGTAATCAGGTAACCGATGGCTATCACTCTTATATGTCTACACTAAGGGCAAGTGCCATAACGAATTATGTGTTTAATGGGAAAATGGTCAATGGACTTTCGGCTCCTTCTTTGCCAAGTTTCGTGACTTGGGAAAAGGTAATCACTAAAGATGTGGGGCTTGATTGGTCATTGTTTAAAAACCGTTTGAACGGAACTTTTGACTTCTATGTACGTGATACAAAAGATATGGTTCGTTCGGTTACTCTTCCGGCTGTATTGGGAACTACAGGCGGTAAAGAAAATATAGCCGATATGCGTACGGTTGGTTGGGAATTAGAACTAAACTGGAGAGATCGTATCGGTAAAGTATTGGGAAGTCCTATAGAATACTCTGTCGGTGTAGGACTATCTGATTATCAGGCTGAGATAACGAAGTATGATAACCCAAATGGATCACTTGCCGGAGGAATGTACTACAAAGGACAAAAACTGGGTGAAATATGGGGATATGTGACTGACGGGTTCATTCAAGACGACCGTGAAGCAGCCAAGATGAATTTTATCCAGAAATATATTTCTGCGAAATGGTTTCCCGGTGATATTAGGTATAAAGATCTGAACGATGATGGAGTGATAGACCAAGGAGACCGCACATTGGCAAATTCCGGCGACCAAAAGGTGATTGGTAATTCTACTCCTCGCTATCGTTTTAATCTGCAAGGTGGTATAGGTTGGCATGGTGTGAAAGTAAACGTACTGTTTGAAGGCGTTTGTAAACGTGACTTATGGACAGGGAGTGATATTTTCTGGGGATTCTCCAGAGGTATTTATAACTCTTGTGTTACTCAGTATCACATTGATAATACATGGACAAAAGAGAATACTACTGCTTACTATCCTCGTTTAAGCCAGCAAAACACTAAAAGTCATCAAGTACAGACGAAGTATCTTCAAAATGCTGCATATATTCGTTTGAAAGATGTCTCTGTAAGTTATACATTCCCGAAATCATGGCTGAGCAAGCTAAAAGTAGAGCAAGCCCGTATCTATTTCAGTGGAATGAACCTTTGGGAGAAGACCGGACTTCCTCCGTTTATGACTCCCGATATTGTGGATCAAATATCGGATGCAAGTATGAACGCTTCGAATGCCGGTAAGGAATATGCCTTTATGAGAAGCTATTCTTTAGGAATCAATGTTACATTTTAAATAATATATACTATGAAACTATATATAATTTCATTTATTTGCTTGTTATGTTTCTTGCTTGGTGGTTGTAATTATCTTGAAACCGAACCGGGAGATGTGATTACCGGAAACCGTTTTTGGGAAACAGCCAATGCAGTAGCACTGGAGCAATATTGCAACATATATTATCCAAAGCTGATAATAGGTCATGGTGATCCGAATGGTTGGGATTCCGGCGATATGATTAAGCAAGAATATCAATCGGATAATTTACTTGGTGGCGGACAGAATGTGTATACATTTGGTCAAAACTCAGCTACCACAGTGAATAAAAACTGGGATTGGGAGACAGTGAGAGGATGTAATGCTTTTCTTGAGAATTATCATCGTTCACCTGCTTCCGAACTTGATAAAAAGAAGTATGCAGGGGAAATATTGTTTTTCAAAGCATTTGACTACTACAATAAGGTACGCCTGTTTGGCGATGTACCATGGTACGATAAGGTGATCGATAAGAAAGATCCCGATTTGTATAAAGGGCGTGATTCTCGTGTGTTGGTGATGGATAATATTTTGAAAACCATTAATCAGGCTATTGAATTTCTTCCGAAAAAGACTCAGGTGTCACGAGTGAGTAGAGATGCAGCTATGTTGCTTAAAGCACGAATCTGTTTATACGAAGGCACATGGAGACGCTATCGCAATGTAGAAGGAGATGAAGCCTTTTTGAGAGAAGCCTATGAAACAGCAGGGAAGCTTATGCTACCGGAGTTTGGTTATTCTCTTTATACTGAAGGGGGAGCAGATCATTGTTATTTCAATTTGTTTATTCAGGAAAACTATGATAATAATCCGGAGATTATTCTTTCCAGAGAATATGATCCTACGGTGAATATGGGTAATGATGTATCTCAACATTTACCTATGTCTATACAGGGGATGAGTCGTGATTGTTTCGATGAATATCTTTGCTCAAAAACCGGATTGCCTACTTCTGTCTGTGGTTGTCATACACCTGATATAGGCTATGTGGCAGAAATGAAGAATCGCGATCTTAGATTGGTGCAAACTGTTTGTTTGCCAGAGAAAGGTAGCCAGTATGCTCACTTCCTTTTCCGTGAAGATGGTGGTGTATTGCGTGGTGGGGCTCCTAATATATATGGTCTGCTTTCTGCATCGGCAGAACGTCCATTCTATTCTGATACCAGTACGGGGTATGCAGTATGTAAGTTTTTTAACTCAAAAGAGTATTTAACGCAAGCACACAGAGGAAGTATTGATTCGCCTGTAATGAGATATGCAGAAGTGTTGCTTATTCGTGCCGAGGCAGGTGCGGAATTGGGAGAAGATCCGGAGTTATCTAAAACGATTAATGCTCTTAGAGCGCGCGTTGGTTTTTCGTTCGAACTGACAGACAATCCGGTAGAAGATCCCGATTTGGTTGCCAAATATCCTGAGATAAAAGGTCCCAATAAGAATCTAATTCGCGAGATTCGTCGAGAACGTCGTGTGGAACTCTTTGCGGAAGGTTATCGTTGGGACGACGTTTGTCGTTGGAATGCCGGCGAGGTACTCTACAATCGTGAACGTAGAGGTGCTAGAATGGATTCCAATCTCTACACAGCCAATGAAATTAAGCTGATAAAGGAAAAGGTTGGACTTGACAAAGATGGATTCATTACTCCTTATGCCATTCGTGGAACACTGAAGATGAATTTCACTAATAAGCATTATTTGTTCAATATACCTTTGGATGAAATATCATTGAATCCAAATCTGCTTCCGCAAAATCCGGGATGGGAATAAGAGCAAAACAATATATGTATCAATGAAACGTATGAAAATGAAAGCAAACGATATAATAAAAAATAAGCAGATGCTGTGGGCATTGTCCCTGGTTTTTCTTTTGTTTAGTTGTGGAAATGACGACGGCACATCAAATGATATAAAAGCGTCAACGCCTCTTATGCAACAGATAGTGTCTCACTCGCAACACATTACATCCGTAGAGAAAGATGTGAGTTATGCGCTTACAGATGGAATACAGATAACAGATGCATCTTTTACCTATTATAGTAAACCAACGCACATGTTGATAGCGGAAATAGACCTAACAAAGAGTGTTACGTTGGCTACTTCTACTCCGGATGATAAACCTTCTATGGGAGGTTTGCAGCAAGTTACTGTTCAGGCTGCTAAAGCAGAAGAGGGAGGTAAGAAAGTATATTTGGGAATTAACGGTGATGTGTACGGTTTCTATTCGGGAAAAGAGAATGGTTATGTATCTGCCGGTGTATTCTATAAAGACGGAAAAGCTATTAAGGATGTAGCAGCAGATGGGTTTAAAAATGTATTCTGTGTACAGAAAGATGGCTCTGTGCAGATTTGCTCTTTCGATGAGTTCCAGTCTATTAAGGACAATACAATGCAAGCACTTGGAGGTTGGGACAGACTGATAGCAAATGGCAAAGCTGTAGAATACTCCATCAATGATAACAACATGTCTTTTCATCCACGCACATTTATGGGGGTGGATGAAGATTGCAGGAAAGTATTGCTTTTTGTGATAGATGGCAGGCAACCCGGTTATTCCAATGGCATGCGCATGGAAGATATGATATATGTTTGTCAGGGAGCCGGTTGCCACAACGCCATGAATTTAGATGGAGGCGGTTCTACTACTATGGTATATCGTGTAGAGCAGGGTAACAAAGCTACATTTGAGATTATGAATAAACCTTCGGACAATCCGGCAAGATCGGTAGCTAATGGTCTGTTGGTGGTAGAAAAGAAATAAAATTGAAAAGTTATGAAGACACGTATATTAACCTATATACTCACGGGTGTGGTGGGGATGATGGCTATCATTTTCTCCGGCTCGTGCGATGATTCTGATTTGGTGCGACGGGTAAATCCCAATATACAGATTCAAGAAGAACTGTTTGTGGCGCCTATTGCTTCACGTCAGGTATTGAACCTGCGTTCCAGCTATCCTTGGTATGCTGAAGCATCTGACGGATGGATCAAACTATTAAGATGTAGAGGTCAAGCTTTATTACCCGACTCTATTGTAGCAATGCTCGATGATAATCCTAATATGGAAGCTCGGGAAGGATGGATTGAAGTTCGATTAATGGATCAGCTGTCGCAACGCATCGTAGTGAAGCAAAACGGACGTGGATCACTCATCACTTTATCAAAGAGTCTTATCTACTTTAACGTTAATGGTGGAGAAACGACCTTGGATGTATTCACTAATGTAGAGTGGGATACAGATATACAGACTGTAGATGGACTTACCTTTATCAAAGTAGACAAGAATCACTTAAAGGTAAAAGTAGGAAAGAATACTACCGGAGCCGAACGAAGAAAGACTGTAACATTGACCTCTTCCGAAAATAAGGAGGTGAAAGCTCAGTTGGAAGTAGTGCAGACAAATGTAGAAAAGATGCTTTCTATCTCTTTGTCGGATGAAGAGAAAGATATGGTTACTATGAAGACAGGCGGTGAAGTTCAGATTCCCGTATCTCTTAATGTGAAGTACGAATGTGTAGCATCCGATAACAGCTGGATTAAATTTACTGATATACCGGAGTTCAGTGGTGATATTGTTCAGGATATTATAGTGAAAGCTACGGTAGAGCCGAATGCAACAAAAGAAGAAAGAAATGGCTACATAGTAGTGAAAGATCCTGTCGACGTGAAGGTTACAGATACTTTGTATATCAGTCAGCGTGGGGTCAGTCGAATTGTTTATGTGAAAGCCGGTTCTGCAGGCGACGGTAGTAGCTGGGAAAATGCATATGGTTCTGTTGCAGACGGTATGGCGGCATGCGACAATGATGGTGATATGGAACTTTGGGTAGCCAGAGGTGACTATCAATTAACAGCCAGCTTGAATAAGAAAGCAATAAATGCTTATGGTGGGTTTAATGGAACGGAGAAGAAGGTTAAAGATCGTCCGGCAGGAAGCAAGGCGACACTTATAGGTGGAAACTTCAAGATGATAACTGCATGGAATGCTCCTGAATATGGATGGTATTATATGGATGGGTTTATCTTGACAGGTGTCAATTCGAAGAATACAGACGTAGGAGCTTTAGAGATTTACCGCCACCATGCATTTCGCAATTGTATCATTCATAGCAATGTGTACGGAAAGAACTCAGGAGGATACTTTGAGAATACTCGACTGGTGAACTGTCTGTTCTACAATAACGTGACGCAGAATGCTGCTCCTATTCAGATAAGTAATACAGAACTCTACAATGTAACCTTTGTTAATAATAAGGGTGAAGGTTGGGCAAGTTCGGGAGGTATTCGTACCACAGGGGCCAAATGCTCGTTCTACAATACTGTAGTTTGGGGTAATCAGCACGATAGAGCACCGGGCAATAATTTTACGCAAGTACAAATACGTATAGATGCTGCCGAAAATCATTTTGTGAATTGCGCGGTAGAAGGAGGTTATGTTTTCAATGATGGAAAAACACCGACTTCAATGACCGGTTGCATCACGTTGGATAAAAACAATATGAATGCTGAGGGGCCTAACTTTACAGATGTAAGTGGTGCCAACTATCAACTGTTGAAGACTTCACCACTGATTGACGCGGGGTCTAATGCGGCGATTGGAGGACTCAACCTGCTCGATGACATTCTTTATGGAGAACGGATTTGGGGCAGTACAGTGGATATTGGTGCATTTGAGTTTCGTATAGAAAAGTAATTGATTAATAAAGAGCGGGGGGAGAGCTTTGATTGTTAATAAAGCTCTCCTTCTATAATTATTGTTATTGCTTCGCAAAGGTTATTAACTTCTTGCGGCAGAATGTGACGGAACTTATATTTCTGAAATATTCTCTTAGGTAGCCTACTAACGGCTACTATTCCGAGAGAGAAAAAATAGTGAAAATGATAAAAGGTATTTTAAGCCTGCTTATTGCAGGTGTATTGTGTGGTGTGTCTTTAGTTAAGGCTCAGCAACTTCCTTATCAAAACCCTTCGCTTCCGGTAGAAGAGCGGGTAAATGATTTGTTGCTTCGAATGACACTGAATGAGAAGATAGCTCAAATTCGTCACCTTCACTCATGGGATGTGTTCGACGGACAGGATTTGAATGATAAGAAATTGGATAAAATGTGTAGTGGGGTGGGATATGGCTTTTATGAAGCTTTTCCACTTGTGGCAACCAATTGTCGAAAGGCTTTTCGGGAGATACAGACTTATCTTATAGAAAAAACACGACTGGGGATACCGGGATTTTCTGTAGCTGAGTCTTTGCATGGGGTGGTACACGAAGGGGCTACAATCTATCCTCAAAATATAGCATTGGGTAGTACCTTCAATCCGGATTTAGCCTATCAGAAAACCAAGCATATAGCCGGTGAACTTAATACGATGGGAGTTAAGCAGGTTTTAGCTCCTTGTATCGACGTAGTGCGTGACTTACGTTGGGGCAGGGTGGAGGAGTCTTTTGGTGAAGACCCTTATCTCTGTGCTCAGATGGCAGTGGCGGAGGTAAAAGGATATATGGATCATGGCATATCTCCAATGTTGAAACATTATGGGGCTCATGGCAATCCATTAGGCGGACTTAACCTGGCTTCGGTGGAGTGTGGTGTGCGCGATCTGTTTGATGTTTACCTGAAACCATTCGAAGCTGTATTTATGGCTACAGAGATAATGGCTGTCATGTCAAGTTACAATGCTTGGAACAGAGTACCCAATTCGAGTTCTCGTTTTCTGCTCGCGGACATTCTTCGTAGTAAATACGGTTTTCGTGGGTATGTATACTCCGATTGGGGAGTAATTGGTATGCTGAAAACATTTCATCGTACGGCGGAGAATGATTTTGAAGCAGCTTCGCAAGTACTGACTGCTGGGCTTGATGTAGAGGCTTCGAGCTCTTGTTATAAAACCTTGGCAGGGAAAGTGGAGAGTGGAGAGTTTGATATAACTTACATTAACCAGGCTGTAAAGCGGGTACTACGTGCTAAAATAGAATTGGGATTGTTTGAAGATCCCTATCAGGAGCATTCTACATATAGCCTGCCACTTCGTTCGGAAGAGAGTGTATGCCTTTCTCGTCAGATAGCGGATGAATCTACAGTATTGTTAAAGAACGAAGGAGGAGTATTGCCATTGGATGCCGGTAAATTAAAATCGGTAGCAGTAATAGGTCCTAATGCCGACAATGTACAATTTGGAGATTACACTTGGAGCAAGAGAAAAGAAGATGGAATAACGCCTTTGCAAGGTATACGCCATTTGCTGGGAGCCTGCGTGAAAGTGAATTATGCAAAAGGCTGTTCTTTAGCGTCAGAAGATACTTCTGAGATTGCAGAAGCTGTTGAGGCTGTTCGTCAGAGTGATGTTGCTTTGTTGTTTGTGGGTAGTTCAAGTACGGCGTTTGTTCGCCACAGTGCAGAGCCTTCAACCAGTGGTGAAGGTATAGATCTGAGCGATATTTCTCTAACAGGTGCTCAGGAACAACTTATCAAGGAGGTATCTGCTGTGGGGAAACCGGTAGTTGTAATATTGGTTGCAGGCAAACCTTTCGCCATACCTTGGGTGAAAGAACATGTGCCGGCAGTATTGGCTCAATGGTATGCGGGAGAACAAGAAGGCAACTCCATTGCGGATATATTGTTTGGTAGAGTGAATCCATCCGGAAAATTGACTTTCTCTTTTCCGCAAAGTACCGGACATTTGCCTGCTTATTATAATCATCTGCCAACTGATAAAGGATACTATAAAGAACCGGGAACGTATGAGAAACCGGGCAGAGATTATGTGTTTGCAAGTACAGAACCTCTGTGGGCATTTGGGCACGGATTGAGTTATACAAACTTCGATTATCTGAATGCTGTGGTAGATAAAGAACTTTATAAGGCTCATGATACGATACGGGTAACAGTGACATTGAAAAACTCCGGAAAACGAACGGGTAAAGAAGTTGTTCAAGCGTATATGCGTGATGTTGTTAGTTCGGTTCTGACTCCGGTGAAACAACTAAAAGGATTTGTCAAGACGGAGTTGCAAGCCGGAGAAACGAAAGAAGTAATCATTAAGATCCCCGTTCACGAATTGTATTTGATAGACGAATTGGGCAATCGTTATCTTGAGCTGGGAGAATTTGAAGTGCAAGTAGGTACAGCCTCTGACTGTATATCTTTCAACCTGCCGGTTTATGTTGGTGAGTCCAAAGCAGCAGAACAGAAAGTCTCTGAAGCTATCTCAATGAATCAAATCTCCGGAAAGATAATTCGCGTGAAGGGAGTTATAAGAGATATTCAGGCTACTCCTGTTGTGGGAGTGCAAGTGCAGGCGGAAAATGGAGGAGAGAGTGTACATACAGATTCACAGGGTAGCTATAGCATAAAAGTAAGAGCTGACGATCGGTTATTCTTCTCTAAAAAAAGGTTTATTTCCCAAAGTGTGTCTGTTGACGGACAAATGGACGTCAGCATACAGATGACCAAAGGAGAGTAAATTGATTTCAACAATCTAATTTTAAAATAACATATAATTTAAAATTATCATGAAAAAGTTTTTAAAGTATTATTTGTTTGGAATACTGTTGTTATGCAGTACATTCGTAATTGGAGCTCAAACTCCTAAGTATATATTTTTGTTTATTGGTGATGGAATGGGCTTCGGTCAGGTAGAGCTTTCGCAGCGATTTGCGGAGAAGGTTGGAACCAATACCGGCGACCACTCACTCTTTTTTACTACTTTTCCGGTAGCAACGAATGTGTGCACTTATTCGGCTTCTCATCCTATCACTTGCTCTTCTGCTGCTGCCACTGCTTTGGCTTCCGGTACAAAGACCAATAATGAAGTGTTGGGAATGGATTCTACAAAGACCATACCATTGAAGTCATTGGCAAGTCAGTTAAAAGAGAAGAAAGGTTATAAAGTAGGTATTATCACTTCTGCCTCGATAGATCATGCTACTCCGGGAGGGTTCTATGCTGCACAACCACACCGCTCACGTTATTATGAGATAGGGATAGATGCTGCCAATTCCGGTTTCGATTTCTTTGGAGGCGCAGGATTGCTGGAACCACGCAGCAAACGCGATCCGTCGGCTCCTTGTTTATATGATGTATTTAAAGAGAAAGGTTATACCATGTATCGTGGGATGGATGCATATCGCAAGAATCCTGTGCAAGACAAAATACTTCTTTTTCCCTCCGATACAATTCTTTCGGGATTGAAGTTCGCCATTGACCGCAAAGAAGGGGATATGAGTTTGGCAGATCTTACTCAATCTTGTATTGATAATTTTGAGAAGACAGCTAAGAAAGGCTTTTTTATGATGGTAGAAGGGGGTGAAATAGATTGGGCTTCACACGCTCATGATGCTGCTACTGCTGTGAAAGAAACTCTCGACTTTGACCAATGCGTGCGTTTGGCTTACGAGTTTTATAAGAAGCATCCCAATGAAACACTGATAATGGTGACTGCCGATCATGAAACCGGTGGATTGGCTTTGGGGACTGTGGACGTGAATCTATATGCAGAGCTATTGCAGTATCAGAAATGTTCGCAAGAGACTATTACTGCCGAGATGCAAGAGATGAAGAGCAGAAAGAAAGTTCCCACTTGGGAAGAGATGAAAGCTTACCTGAAAGATAAATTGGGATTGTGGGAACATGTGCCTGTTACAGCACGTGAAGAGTTGGAACTAATTGTTAGTTATGAGAACTCATTTCTTAAGAAGAATGCGCAAAACGTGGTGACACTTTATGCCAAAGATGATCCTTTTGCTGTAGATGCTGTTGCATTATTGAACAAAAAAGCATGTGTAGGATGGACTACTAAATCGCATACGGGTTCTCCTGTACCATTGTATGTAGTAGGAAAACAAGCCGATTTATATTCGGGTAGAAGAGATAATACAGACATTCCTAATATTCTAAAGAGAGAGTTCAAACTATCTAAGTGAGAATAGGGTAGTCGAATTTGCAGAGTATACTCCATTCTTACACCATTTACGGAAGTGTCGGAAAACAGATTTATAACTCAAAACAATTTCTGAAAGAAGGCTCTTGACTGGTAAATATTCCCACTGAACGCCCGTTTTAAGCTTATATAAAATAGTATTTACTATTTCAACAAGCTGGCTTTGGGTGGGATAACCATGTTTTGCTACAGATAAGTGAGGAAGTATTTCTTTTTTTATTGTATATTTGTCAAGTACTTGGTACATAAGGAAGCGTTTTTATTTATTGTTTAGCGATTATAAAATGAATGTTTCCTGATTTTATATATAAACAATCAAAAGTTTAGATGACTTCATTAAATAAATGTTAGTGAAATGAATATGAAAACACAATTTATAGCCTTATCGCTTTGCTTATTGGCTTTTTGTTCTCTGACAGAAGCCAAAGTTTCTTCCCGTAAAAGTAATAATTTCATCGTGAATGGAAGTATATGCGTGGTAATCATCAAGGGGCGGAGCGGGTATCTTATGACGATAGTGGATGGGAACAGGGCGGACTACCTCATTCTTTCAGCATACCTTATTTTATATCGAAAGATTTTTATACAGGCTATGGTTGGTATCGTAAATCTTTAACACTGACGAAAGAAGAGCTTTCACAAAGAATATTTTGGAGTTTGACGGTGTATTTCAGGAAGCTGAGATTTTTGTGAATGGTAAACCGGCAGGAAATCATGTGGGAGGATATACAGGTTTCTATATAGATATTTCGCCCTTGGTACAGGCTAGAGATAATATGCTTGCAGTGAGGGTCAATAATAACTGGAAATCTAATGTTGCCCCACGTGCAGGCGAACATGTGTTTAGTGGAGGTATTTACAGAAATGTCCGCTTGGTTCTGAAATCTCCTGTGCATATTGATTGGTATGGTACGTTTGTGACAACACCGGATCTGGGTAAGAACCAAGGGAAATTTTCATCGGTGAAGGTAGAGACTGATGTGTGTAATACTTCGAAGAAAGAGGGAACTTACCGGCTGCTGACACAAATTATTTCGCCCGATGGTAAAGTCATTACCTCCGTGGAAACTAAAGAAACCATTGCTGCCGGTAGTAGCAGGAAATTTTCACAGATTACCCGGACTCTAAATAATCCGCAGTTATGGAGTTTGTCTGCTCCCGTTTTATATAAGGTAATCAGTAAACTTTATCAAGGGAAACAATTCATAGATGAAGATGAAACCGCTTTCGGTTTCCGTTGGTTTGAATGGACGGCGGATCGTGGTTTCTTTTTGAATGGTGAGCATCTCTACTTTAAAGGCGCTAATGTACACCAGGATCAGGCCGGTTGGGGAGATGCTGTGACAGAAGCCGCTATGTATCGTGATGTCAGCGTGATGAAAGAAGCGGGATTCGATCTGATTCGTGGTTCTCATTATCCACACGCACCGGCATTCTCCCGGGCTTGTGATGAACTGGGGATGCTCTTTTGGTCGGAAGCTCTTTTTTGGGGAATAGGTGGGTATAAGCCCGATGGATATTGGAATTCGAGCGCGTATCCGGTGAATAAGGCGGATGAGGCTGATTTTGAAGAAAGTGCCTTACGGCAGTTACGCGAAATGATACGTATTCATCGTAATCATCCTTCCATTGTAGTGTGGAGTATGAGTAACGAAGCTTTTTTCTCGGCTCCGGAAGTAATGCCGGGAGTACGTCGTTTGTTGAAGCGCATGGTCGATTTGTCGCATCAGCTGGATCCTACACGTCCGGCAGCCGTGGGAGGTGCCCAACGTCCGCTTGGTGGGGAACGTATAGATAAGATCGGTGATATTGCCGGATATAATGGGGATGGGGCAACACAGTCTGATTTTCAGAATCCGGGAATCGTCAATGTTGTTTCCGAATATGGAAGTACTACTGCCGATCGTCCGGGAGAGTATGGACCCGGTTGGGGAGATTTAAGAAAGGATGATGGCTGGAAAGGGCGTACATGGAGAAGCGGTCAGGTTATCTGGTGTGGTTTCGACCATGGTAGTATTGCCGGAAGTGCATTGGGTAAAATGGGGATTGTCGATTATTTCCGTATTCCTAAGCGTTCGTGGTACTGGTATCGCAATGAGTATATGCAAGTAGCACCTCCTTCATGGCCGATAGAAGGTGTTCCGGCACAGTTGGGACTGGAAGCGACAAAAACCGATGGCGTTCTCACTGACGGTACGGATGATGTGTAATTGGTGGTTACAGTGCTGGATGCATCGGGAAAGCTCTTGAAGAGTACTCCGCCGGTACAATTAAGACTGATTTCCGGACCGGGAGAGTTTCCTACGGGCAGTTCTATCTTGTTTGAAAAAGACAGTGATATCCGCATCATGGATGGACAGGCTGCTATTGCCTTCCGCTCTTACTATGCAGGCAAGTCCGTTATTGAAGCAACTTCTCCCGGCTTGAAGCCGGCACGTATAGAGATTCACTTTACAGGTACACCCGTATATGAGTCCGGAGTAACGCCGGGCGTAAAGGAACGTCCTTATGTTCGTTTCGTACGCGGGAATAAAGAAACGATTGTACAGACTTTCGGACGCAATAATCCGGCATTTACAAGTAGCCAGTCAGGAAAAAAGAGTGCAGGTCTCGCTGCGGACGGGAATGTGGATACCTTTTGGCAGGCAGCCGGAGAAGATGATTCCCCCTGGTGGATGTTGGATACGGAAAAGGGGCTGACATTGCGCAGCATTAATGTACGTTTTCCCAAAGCTGCTGTTTACCGTTATATTATAGAAGTTTCGGATGATAATAAAGAATGGAAAATGGTACTGGACAAACGTAATGCGGTGACGGAAAGTCAGAAGGTAAATAAGGAATTTGCAGTTCGGGAAGCACCGACAGGAAGTTTCATTCGTATCAGTTTTGCAGGAGGATCGGCTGCTGCCATTTCAGAGGTGGAAGTCAGCGGTGTGGTGCGTGAATAGTATTCCGGAAATATCTTATTGTATTATACGGAAGAAGCTGCTCAGGAGTTTTCGGGAACAGTATATGTTCCCGAAGACCTGGAGAAAATACTTCTCTGATATATGTGATGCAGAAAGCCGCCATCATTGTATTTTATCCCTTTACGCCCATAAATTTGAAAGGCAACGCTGTTTTAAAATTCTTGGCTGTATTTCCATGATACATCTCTCCATTGGCAATAGACAGTTTGAACACCGGAGCCCCTTCCGATAAATCGAAATCCTGCAGATTTACCCAAAAGGTATTCGGAGTCAGACTTGATTCGAAAAAGTATCTCAGGTTCTTGCTCTCCGAAACGGTTCTCCATTGAGTAGTGGAAATCTCGGGACTTTCGGGAGTGGATATCCCGTAAGGAACAGAAGCATTGCGTACAACACTGAATACACTGGCAACAGCTATTTTTTCATCATCGGTCTCGGGCAATGCGTTGATGTAGAAGCTGGCTCTGGCAAAGCGGTCGGCAGCGCGATTCGTACCGGGCAGAAAGCTCAGTCCTCCTATTGATTTCCAGTATTCGCTCAGTGCCAGTTGCTTGTTGTAAGTAAGAGAGTTGGTCATAACCTTGTATTCCTTACTGTGATATACCGTGAGTTTCCCACCTACATATTCAAAAATGGCACAGTCACCTGTAGCATCCGAAATAGATAAATGTAAAGTAGCCAGACGGGAACCGTCCGGCATCATATCCGAAACGACCTGAAAGGTATCTTCATCAATGTATGCTACGGCTTCTTCTACGGTGGCAAAATTGTCCAGCATATATTGCACCCAGGCTGTAATGGCAAGTCCCGGTTTATTCTTATCTCTTACGGGGTATTCGGTTTCGGGCAACCAAAGCAGATTGGCGACCAGCCCTTTCTCATTCATACCATCCGTACTGGCGATCTCGAAAGCGGAAGTCACTACGCTACCATATCTGGAAGTCCATTCCAGCGAGTTCTCTCCGGTTTCTCCGTTCCGTTTCATCCCTCTGGGAAACACCCAAAGGTTGCTGTGCATATCTGTTTTCCAGTCCATAGAACGACCGGTTGCTACCATACCATTGCTTCCTGAATAAACGACTCTCGTACACATAATTTCGATTTTTAGTTATAGGTTTATTATTGGTTATTCATCTGTGAGATGCAACCTGTTCGGAATTCTGTCACAGAACTATCAGTCACGATAGTGACAAGTTAACAAGAATATGCCCTTAAAGTTCAGCGTTTGTATTGATAGTGCGAGATTGCTGAGCCGGTTTTTCAAGATATACTTTCGGGAAATTGTTTATCAGGTGAATTTTTATACCTTTGCAAGATACTGATGAAAGGTTCAAAGTTTTAAAATATGGAGATAAAAAAAGTAATTTCGGATAAAAAAGAGTTCTTGGAACTGTTGCTTTTGGCTGATGAACAGGAGAGTATGATCGACCGCTATCTGGAACGTGGCGATATGTTCGTCTTGTACGATAACGGATTGAAAGCGTGCTGTGTCGTAACCCGTGAAGGGGAAGGAATTTATGAAATCAAGAACATAGCTACGATCTCTTTTTTCCAGCGGCAGGGATATGGAAAACGCTTGATTCAATTTTTATTTGATCATTATCGGGGGAAATGTTCTGAAATGCTGGTCGGTACAGGCGATGCACCTTCTACGCTTTCTTTCTACGAACATTGTGGCTTCACCATTTCCCATCGGCTAAAGAATTTCTTTACCGACAATTACGACCATCCTATGTACGAAGACGGCAAGCAACTGGTGGATATGGTATATCTGAAAAAGACATTTTAGTATTTGCTTTGTGATGGAGATGGATATAAATCGATTGGTGAAAGAGTATGGAAGCTATCAAAAGAGATTTAGGTTATCCGATTGTGTGGATGAAATAATAGAACTGTATGTTTATATTACCAATAGAAGAACCCATAATATTGATAGTTTCTTCATCTGAAAAGAGAGGTCTATTATTCTTACATTTATTATTTCCGTTGTTAATAAACGCAGTTTCAGTTTCTAATAAACTTTTTGCACGTTTATTAGAAACGGTATCCGAGTTTATTAAAAACTATTTTTTGAGTTTTGGAAGAAAATATAAAATGAATTAAGCGAAAATATAAACAAAATGGGGCAATAATCATCCGACTTATTGCCCCATATCATGGTTGCTCTGATATAAAGAGATATCAGTTTATGTGTGTGCTATGTATCTATTTTTTTAATAAAACTCATTCTTTTTTAGTTTTCTTTCCTCAAAGATACAACATTAAAAGCCGTTTGTCAAGTGTTTCATAAGAAAAGCGGATTGTTCACCAAATAGCTCTGATTTTATTTATAAATCATATACGGTTACAGCTATTTCTTTGGTGATAAGCTCTTCTTTTATGATTTGCTCCATAAGTTCCCACTTGCCACCTGCCAGTCCACAGCCAATACGGGGCATATGTACACTTGCCTTGTGGGCAATTGTAAACAGGGCTACCTCCTTCAAACATTGCCGGACGGCGTCATAACGGATGGGAGGGAGTCCTTTACTGTCTTTATAAATGCCATGTTGTCCTATCATATTGGCGACATATAACTTATTTTCAACATTTACAAACTGTACAGCTCCCAAAGTAAATTCTTCCTGTGATTTGTACCACTGGCGATAGGCTTCTTCCGGCATTTTCCATTTTTTAGAAAGTGCCAGTACAAACCCTTTTCCCCATCCTCCGATATCGTTGCAAATATGAGTAATCACTTTGACACCTGAACCAATCGGTGCTGTGGCATCTCCTTTTATATATAGTATTTCCATCGTTTTATCTTTTTAATCAAAGCAAAGATAGAAAAAAACAGAGATATGGTGAATAATAATGGAAAGTTCTTCTTTGAATGAATATAAAATTGATTATAATTAAATCAATAATGAATAAAATTAAATTCTATATTAATATTATTGATATAATCGTTTGTTTTTATTCGAATTTATCTCTACTTTTGCATCATAAATGAAGATGATATGAATGAAGTAAAGAAACGGTTACCATTGCAATGTCCATCCTGTGATGCTCCATTGAAAGTAGGACGGTTGTTTTGTGAAGAATGCAATACGGAAGTTTGTGGCAATTTTGAATTGCCTTTACTGGCGCGCCTGTCGGAGAAAGAGCAGCAATTTGTTCTTGATTTTGTAAAGTCGAGCGGCAGTTTGAAAGATATGGCGAAGAACATAGGAGTCAGCTACCCTACAGTTCGGAATATGTTGGACGATATAATAGATAAACTAACTAAAATGGATATGTGATGAAAAACAAAGTAAAATTAATAGTGAATCCGTTTATTCGGATTGCAGGTGGTCAAGCGTTGATATGGGGCTTTCTGGGCTTAATAGTATCTACCTTATTGTGTTGGATATCGGGTTATCATTATCATGGTTTGCTTCATTTCGGACCGGCACCCAATCCGGCTTGGTGGTGTTATTTGGCGGAGCATCTGATTGTGTGGCTGATTCCTGCACTGCTCTTTTATTTGGGAGGTCTTTTTCTGTCTCATTCCCGTATTCGTGTGATAGATGTACTGGGTACTGTTTTGTTTGCTCAGCTGCCGTTGCTTGGAATGAATCTGATCAGCCTGTTGCCGGCCATGCGGATGATGTCGCAAATGAACATGAATATGTCTCCCGAAGAAATGCTGGCACAGCCTTATTTTGTCCTGGCAATGATTCTTACACTGTTGGGATTGCCGTTTCTGATACTTACTTTGATTTGGATGTTTAATGCCTTGAAAGTGTCTTGTAACTTGAAACAATGGAAGTTATGGACAGTCGCACTTATAGGAATTATTGGTGGTGACGTCTTGTGCCGATTGTTGATAGCATGGTTGTATTAACGGCTTAAATATAGTGACACTATCCCGGCACGATAGTGTCACTATGTCTCTGTGATAGTGTCACTATAACGAGCGGATAGTGACACTATTTTCAATCATGGTAATTACTACACCATAATTAATTTTACTCATTAAACCAGTCTATCTTCTTGGAGAAATACATTACCATTGCCAAAATGATAAATAGTCCCAGACTGCCTGCTAATAATGCAAAGGTTTCCAGTTGAATCAAAACGAAGATATAAAGGTAGAGTACACTTAATAGTCCGGACATGATCAATGACGGTTTCTTCTTTTTGGTGATTCCCAACATATATCCGCCAACTAATATAATAGTCAGTGCCGCAGATAACAAATAAGCAGGGTTAAAGCCGATATGTTCGGAGAAGGAGAGCAGCAGACTATAGAACAGGCAGAGTGCTAAACCTACCAGCAAATACTGTAACGCATGAATACGGGTTTTATTCATGATTTCGGTGAAGAAAATGACGCCGAACGTCAGCAGAATAATCAGAATAGCATATTTAGCTGAACGCATGGACTGCTGATACTGCTCTACCGGTATCTTGAAGTTAACGCCGAAACTGGAGTTCTCAATATCCTTGATATTGGTATTGTTATAATTCACCAGGACCTGCGAATAGTTGCGGTTCAGATTCAGTACCTGCCACTGTGCCGAGAATTCTTTTTCTGTAATCTCACGGTTGTTGGGCAAATAGTTTCCTGTAAAGCTTGGAGTATTCCAGTTGGCTTTCAAATCAACACGGGTCGTTTTTCCCAGTGGGATAAAGTTGATGGACTGCGAACCTTTCAGCTTGATTTTAATCTCATAAGGCAGTTTCTTGTTCTTCTTCAGATCGGATAAGTCGGTAATGGCGTGTACTCCCGTAGCGCCTATCCCTCTGTTATCCATTCCCGGTTCAAAGACGTAAACAGAATCTCCCAGCGTGATACTGATCTGCTCGCTGATGCCCCGCATATCCGTCAGGTTCAGGCAGATGGCAGCTCTGTCAAATTGCAGTTGTTCCATATCCACCCTGCTTTTTATCAGCTCTTCGGGACTGAATGAACCTTTCAAAGTCAGTTCCGACTGATACACGTTCACTTCATAAATACTTCTTTTGAGTATTTCGGTTTTCAATTGTCCATTGACCAGAAGTTCGTCCGGAAACAAGAAAAGGGCCTTGATTGATACCTTCTTTTCCCCGTTGTTCTCTGTCGTTACCGGATACTGGATATTCAGATAGGGGCCGGTAATGGTTTGGGCAAGGCTCCATTTTTCGCTTACTTCATTAATTGCTTCTTCCTGCGTGCGTCCCCGCTCGGAAATAAGATCTTCGATCATGAACATCGGTATCATCAGAAGAATGATTAATCCTCCGATAATGATGACCTTGATTGTTTTAGAGAAGCGGCGGAGGCATCCCAGCGGTTGTTGTTCCTGCACTTGCTCAGTTGATTTTTCATTGAAACCGTCCATAAGATAATAGTGTTTAGTGAATTATTATGTTGACTTTAGAAAATTCTCCAGGGCTTCAATATGAGATTTGAAGGCTTCTCTGCCTTGCTTTGTGGCCCGGAAAACAGTTCGCGGTTTTCGTCCTACAAAGCCTTTGCTGCATTCGATGTAGCCGAGTTCTTCCAGCGCACGGGTGTGGCTGGCCAGATTGCCGTCTGTCAGTGAGAGTTGTTCTTTCAGAAAATTGAAATCAGCTTCCTCATTGACCATCAGAACAGCCATAATTCCTAGCCGGACCTTACTCTCGAATGCCTTATTTATATTTTGAAATGCTTCTATCATTTATGACTGCTTTCTTTCGTAATGTAAATAGAACAGTATTCCATAGAGGATATGAAATCCACCGAAACCTATCGTCCAGAACAGTAAGGCGTGGCCTTCCCAAAAACTATCTATGACTCCCAGACAGATAAAAGCGTATCCCAACCAAGCTATATTGGCATAGGTAAATTTAGAAACATTGACCAAAGTCAGTCCATAGAATAAAAGCATGACCGAGGATAAAATGTCATAATATCCATGCAGCAGCAGAGAAATACATAAAGCACCTCCGGTCAGCATCGGAAGTGAAAAATTCCATAATGCCCGATAGGTCAGCTTGCTGAAAAACTTTTGTCGCAGCTTTTTGGATTTGTTGTAAGACAGTATGCCGGCAGTGACGGCGGCAGCTGCCAATACAAGGATGGCCACTATAATCATCAGCTTCAAGGCTGTGATTAATGTTGTGTCCGGGGTAACAAGGCATGTGGCGATGTATGTACCCGCTAGTGCGTAAACTCCGGCCATGATAGCCGCTAATCCACTGATCGAGATAAACTTGGAGGACTTTTCCATCAACTCTTTTATCTCATTTACTGATTCTAATGCTTTATCTTTATCCATATAAAAAGTACTTTGTAATGCAAAGTAAAATAAAAGATTTCAGATGAACAAAGATTCTGCTCATTTATTTTGAAAATAAGAGATTAGTGTGGGTGAATGGAACAATTTATAGAGTCGTTTTACATGAAATTAGTCAAACGTTTGACTAATTCGGTAGAAATACATACCTTTGCGCCCGGAAAAGGTAAAAAGTACTTTTATGATAAGAGAAGGAGCAGAGTTTAGAGAACTCATGCTACAGGTTTTCCGCACCCGCATGGCTTTCCGTAGGTCGATGCAGCGGACACTGAGAAAGAACAACGCAGGTATCACATTCGAAATGCTTCAGGTACTGAGCTGTTTATGGCATGAACAAGGCATTAGCCAGCAAATATTGGCTGAACGTATCGCAAAAGACAAAGCATGTCTGACCAATCTGATGAACAATCTGGAGAAGAAAGGGTATGTCTACCGGAAGGAAGATCCGGCAGACCGCCGCAACAAGCTGGTTTATCTGACTCCGGAAGGAGAGGAGTTTAAGGAACAGATTCGTCCCATACTGGATCAGGTTTATGTATACGCGGAACAGGTGATTGGCATAGAAAGCATTGAACTCATGTTATCGGAATTAAAGGGAGTATACGATGTTCTTGAAAACGTATAGGGTATATCTGATAGGACTGCTCTGCCTGATGTTCGCCGGTCAGCCGGCAAAGGCGCAGACGGATTCTTTATTTCTTTCCGTAGACCAGCTTTTCGAACGGGGGGTGCAGCATAGTTTGCAGCTTCAGGCGGATGCGCTCAAAGAAGCCATGGCGCAAGAACGGACACGGACGGCACGCACATCATCACTGCCCGATCTGCAAGTGGGATTGAAAGGAGGTTTTGTGGGACAGCCGGTCGTTTGGGAACGGGGATTGTCCGGCCCGACATATCCGGATATTCCGGACTGGTCACAGAATTACGCCATCGACTTTTCCCAACCACTGTATCAAGGTGGCAAGATTCGGAGGACTATCCATAAGGCAGAGATGGAAAAACAAGTTGCCGAGTTGCAGACATTAACAGACCAGGCGGAAATCAAACTTGGTTTGCTGAACCAATACATGAATCTGTTCAGCCTTTTCAAGCAGCATGAGATATTGATGCGGAACATTGAGGAATCCGAATTACGCCTGCGGGATATTCGCCGGATGAAAAAGGAGGGGGTGATAACGAATAATGATGTATTGCGCAGCGAGATGCAGTTGACGAACGACCGTTTGTCTTTGCAGGAAACGGAAAATAGCATCGTACTCGTGTCGCAGCAGCTGGATATTTTATTGGGACAGGATGAGAACCTGTTACTGAAACCGGATACGCCCCTACTGCATCAGGCGGTTGCTTTGGAAGCGTATGATGACTATATCACCCTTGCTTACACAAATGATCCGGCAATGAAATTGCTCAGAAAACAAACGGAACTTGCCCGGAACGAGATCCGGTTGGCTCAGTCGTTGTCTCTTCCCAGCATATCGCTGTATGCCTCAAATACACTGGCACGCCCTGTTTCGCGTACATTGACGGATATGTACAACAATAACTGGAATGTAGGACTGTCGGTTTCTTATCCTTTATCCTCAATCTACAAAAACAGTCATAAAATAAAGGAAAGCAAACTGATGGTGTCTTTGCGTAAGAATGATGAAGAGCAGAAGATGCAGAGAATCCGTATGGATGTGCGCACTGCTTTTCTGCGGCATCAGGAAGCTTTGCAACGGGTAGAAGCCTTACAGTTGTCTGTCCGGCAGGCGCAGGAGAACTATCGTATTATGCAGAACCGTTATCTGAATCAGTTGGCTATTCTGACTGACTTGCTGGATGCCAACTCTGTCCGTTTGAATGTAGAGTTGCAGCTGGTCACTGCCCGCACTCGTGTGATTTATACTTATTATCAACTTCAGAAGGCTTGTGGTCGTCTATAATATATTAGGGTTATGGCAACATTAAAGGAAAAAAAACGGAAACTTAAAAAAATGAGAGCTCGCAACATCATATTAAATATGGTGTGTGTATGTTTGGCTGTCTCCGGGCTCTGGTGGACTATTACTTATTTTTGGCGTTACATTAACTACGAAGTGACCAATGATGCTTTTGTAGACCAATACGTTGCTCCGTTAAATATACGTGCTTCGGGATATATCAAGGATATCCGTTTCAAGGAACATCAATATGTGCGTCAGGGAGATACCTTGTTAGTGCTCGATAACCGTGAATATCAAATTAAAGTGAAGGAAGCCGAAGCAGCTCTGCTGGATGCGCACGGTTTGCAGGATGTTCTTCACTCAGGTATCGAAACTTCCCATACTAATATAGCCGTGCAGGATGCCAATATAGCCGAAGCGAAGGCGAAGCTCTGGCAATTGGAACAGGACTATCATCGCTTTGAACGTTTGCTGAAAGAAGAATCGGTGCCGGAACAACAGTACGAGCAGACCAAAGCCGCGTATGAAGCAGCTGAGGCACGCTATCAGGCATTAGTCGCACAAAAACAGGCTGCTTTGTCGCAATATGCGGAAACGAGTAAAAAGACAACCGGAGTTCAAGCCGGTATCTTGCGTAAAGAAGCGGATTTGGATTTGGCTAAATTGAACTTGTCTTATACGGTACTCACTGCTCCATACGATGGATATATGGGCAGGCGCACCTTAGAACCCGGACAGTATGTCCAGACGGGGCAAACCATCTCTTATCTGGTACGCAACAAGGATAAATGGATTACTGCTAATTATAAGGAAACACAGATTGCCAATATCTATATTGGTCAGCAGGTACGTGTTAAAGTAGATGCGTTGCCCGGGAAGATTTTTAACGGGGAAGTCACTGCTATCTCGGAGGCAACCGGGTCGAAATATTCTTTGGTTCCCACAGACAATTCCGCAGGAAACTTTGTAAAAGTACAACAGCGTATCCCGGTACGGATAGAACTGGAGAATATCTCTTCAGAAGAAATGGCACAATTAAGAGCGGGTATGATGGTTGAAACAGAAGCTTTGCGCAAATGATAACAATGAAAGAGTTGGGAGTACCCGTTCGTTCCTGGGTGCCCGATTGGCTGGGGTTCTGTTGCATTTTCATTGTTATTCTTCCGGTTACCATGCTGAATGGTTCGTATACTGGAAGCATGCTCGAAGTATCGAATACGCTTGGAACCAATTCGGAAGATATAACGATGGGATATTATGCGGCTTCGGCAGGCATGGCCATTGCTTATCCTATTATTCCTAAAGTGCTGGCAGCCGTTTCGGTCAAGTTTCTCTTGTTGATAGACTTGCTCCTGCAGTTCTTTTTGAGTTGGATTTGCGCCCGTTCGCAGAATGCCGATATTCTGATTGCCTGCAGTTTTGCTATCGGCTTTCTGAAAGGTTTTCTGATGTTATGGTTTATTCGTTATGCACAGAAGATTTTCAGTGCGAAGAATATCCGCAGCGAGTTCTATTCTTATTTTTATCCATTAGTGTACGGGGGCGGACAGGCTTCCATGTTGGTCACTGCGCAATTGGCATATCACTATAACTGGAAGTATATGTATTACTTCATGATGCTTTTGATTCTGGTTTCTGTTCTGTTTGTTATCATCTGTTTCCGGCATAACCGCCCGATTAAATCGGTGCCGTTATCCGATTTGCATATTCGGGAGATGTTTATCATTTCGGTAGGGCTGCTGATGCTGATTTACGTCATCAATTATGGGAAAGTTCTGGATTGGATGGCTTCTGCCAAACTTTGTGCTTATATTGTAATTTCTCCTATACTGATCGCATTATTTATCTGGATTCAGCACCATTCGAAGAATCCCTATGTTAGTCTTGCCCCTCTGTTTCAGCCTAAAGCAATCATCGGATATTTCTATATGATGCTTGTTATGTTTTTCAGTACATCCACCACATTATTAACCAATTACCTGAGCATCATCCTGAAAGTTGACAGCACGCATACCTATTCTCTTTATATCTTTTTGCTCCCGGGGTATGTAATCGGAGCTTTTATCTGTTTCTGGTGGTTTCGTTGGCAGCGTTGGCGTTTCCGGTTTCTGATAGCGGGCGGAATGAGTTGTTTTGTTATTTTCTTTGGTATTCTATATTTTGGCATTGCGCCGAACAGTACGTATGAAATGTTATATCTGCCCATCTTTTTCCGCGGATTGGGTATGTTGACTTTGATTATAGCCTTTGCCCTGTTTGCCGTAGAAGATTTGAACCCGAAGTTTTTGTTGTCGAATGCTTTCTTTCTGATAATCTTCCGTTCGGTACTGGCACCTATCATGGCTACTTCTTTTTACAGCAATATGCTGTATCGTCTGCAACAGAAATATATATATTCTTTGTCGGAGACTATCACGACTGCCGACCCGCTGGCTGCGTCCCGTTATACTCAGTCTCTGAATAATGCGCTTGCACAAGGACACAGATATGATGAAGCGGTACAGATAGCTACCCATTCTCTTTATGGAACTTTGCAGGAGCAGAGTCTGTTGCTTGCACTGAAAGAAATATTAGGTTATCTGTTGGTGATATCGATCATAATAGCTGTTATCTCGCGTTTCATTCCGTTTCATAAGACGATTCGTGTTACATTTGCCAAGACGGGAGATGATATGGTATAGCATATAAAAAAGAGTAAATCATCCCAATTTTTCAATTCTTTTTCCTATATTTGGCTGGTAATCACTGGAGAACAGATTCTCTCCGGAGTAGGACAGATCTAATCTTAAACACAAATTTGAAATAGATGAATTATGATGAACAGGGCTATCCTCGTCTTACTATTCCTCTTGTCGGCACTGCCATTTTCTTTGCAAGCCCAGATGCCGGACAGTATCGTTCGTAAATTATCGGGCTATATTGAAGCAGTGCAGAATTTCGGAGAAATGCTGCCACAGGAAAAAGTCTATTTACATTTCGACAATACCAGTTATTATCAGGGAGACCCTGTTTGGTTTCAGTGTTATGTTGTGACATCCGAACTGAACCGCCCGTCGGATTTGAGTAAAACCCTTTATGTCGAATTGCTGAATCCGGGTGGGGAAGTCATAGCGAAACGTGTATTGCCTGTTAAGAACGGCCGTTGCCACGGTAGTTTCGAATTAACACAACTACCTTTTTATTCCGGTTTTTATGAGGTTCGTGCCTACACGAAATATATGTTGAACTTTGGAGAGGAGGTTATTTTCTCCCGGGTTCTTCCGGTATTTGATAAGCCTCGGGTGGCTGGTGATTTTAAAGAGAAGAACATACAGAAATATGCTGTTTATAAATATCCGCAGGTACGGAAAAAAACGGCTAAGGAGAAAAAAGCCAATCTGAAGTTTTTTCCTGAAGGAGGAAATTTGGTCGAAGGCATTCCTTCCCGCGTTGCTTTTGAGGCAACGGATGCCTATGGAAATCCGATCGCACTGTCCGGAACGGTTATCAACCGGGAAAAGAAAGAAATCGCCTCCTTTGCCACTGTACACGAAGGACGTGGCACTTTTGTATATACTCCTACGAACGGAGGAAATCATAAGGCTGAGGTGGAGTTGAATGGAAAAAAGTACCGTTTTGATTTGCCGGAAGCCCGGTTGCAGGGATATGTCTTGCAGGTTGACAATCTTTCTTCGGAAGACAGTATAGCAGTCAGTGTACAAAAGAATCCGTATACACCGGAGTCTGTCTTAGGTTTAGCTGTGCTTGGTCATGGGAAACTGCTTAATTATTGTCTGTTGAACATCCGGAAAAATACACCTGTCTCTTTCAAACTTGACAAGACGGAATGGAAGGCAGGGGTGGCACAGATCGTATTGTTTGATACAGCAGGACAGATTATTGCCGACCGCCTTATCTTTATGAGAAAACCGGAGCCATTGACAATCAGTGTCCGGAAAAACAAAGAGGATTATCAGCCGTTTGATCGTGTCTTATTGGACTTTTCAGTACGTGACACGGCGGGTAAGCCTGTGTCCGCTCCGATATCAGTATCTGTGCGTGACGGATGGGAAGAAGTGGAAAGCCGGCATTCTATGTTAGCGGACTTATTGTTAATGTCTGAGATTAAAGGCTACGTTCATCGTCCGCTCTATTATTTCGAAGCGGATGATAAAGAGCACAGAACAGCTTTGGATCACTTGTTGTTGGTGCAGGGATGGCGGCGTTATGCATGGAAATACGAGTCGGGGGTGGAACCGTTTGAATTGAAGTACATGCCCGAACAAGGGATTGAAGTGCATGGACAAGTTGTTTCATTTGTTAGAGGTAAGCCTAAACCAAATATACAAGTCTCTTCTTTTCTGGCGAAGCGGGGAGATGAGGAAACTTCGCCGGGAGCGCTTTCTCTTAACCTGTTTGAAACAGACAGTGTGGGACGTTTTGCTTTTATTACTGATATTATTGGCAAGTGGAATCTGATTCTTTCTGTGATGGAGAAAGGTAAGCGGAAAGACCACCGGATTGTATTAGACAGAGTATTCAGCCCTCAACCTACACAATATCCGCTGGGAGAAATGCAGATAAGCCTGTCCGGTAGAGATAAACCGGGAGCAGAACAGGAACTACAGACAGATACTGTGATTGGTGATGATATCGATTATAATCGTTTTATGGATGCTTATGAAGATTCTCTGTCAAAACGGGGTATGAGAGAGAAAAATCACCGTTTGGGTGAAGTGGTGGTGAAGGCTAAGAAATGGAGTCGTGAGAAGGATATTTATGAAAATCGTTCGAAGTCGGTTGCTTACTACGATGTACCTTCGGAGATGGATGATATTTTGGATAAGGGAGGTTATATCGGTGAAGATATCCACGAGCTACTTGTCCGTATGAATCCCAATTTCATACGCAGGTATAGTGGTGGTGAGGAATGGTTGCAGTATAAAGGTCGCTCTCCCTTGTATGTGATAAACTATAAACGAACGGAGGCTACTGAAATAGATCAGACCCGATACCGGACACTTCGCCTGGTGGCTATCAAGTCTATTTATATCAACGAGGAATTATCGGCAAGATGTCGTTATGCTGACATCCGTATGTCTCCGATGGATGTAGATGAAATATATGGTTGTGCTGTTTTTATTGAAACCTATCCGGAAGGAGAGATTCCCGTAAAAGGAGGCAGGGGAGTCAGAAAAACTTGGTTGGATGGCTATAGCGAACCTGTAGAGTTTTATCATCCCGATTATTCTGTTCTTCCCAAAGAAGAGGACTATCGCCGCACATTATACTGGAACCCGGAAGTGATGCCGGATGAAGCAGGAAATGCTCAGGTGAGGTTCTATAACAACAGTCGTTGCCGCAGGTTAAAAATAACGGCTGAAATGATTTCTGCGGATGGGGCTATTGGCATGTTTAACGAGTGATATAAAAAAGAGGGTGTTTTGATACACCCTCCCCATAACTGTAATATTTCCTTTGATGGTGAAACGCTTATAATGTAACTCCTGTTTTAAAGATGGCAATTTCACGATAACCTTTCTTCTCGTTATTAACGAACTCACCGCTTGCTACTTTAATCACATACTCGATAAAGCGTTCGCAAGTCTTTTCCATCGGTTCGTTCTCAACGATGACTCCGGCATTGAAATCAATCCATCCCGGTTTGTTTTTAGCCAAAGTAGAATTGGTGGAAATCTTCATCGTCGGAACGAAAGTGCCGAAAGGAGTACCACGTCCGGTGGTAAAGAGTACCATATGGCATCCGCTTGCGGCAAGGGTAGTAGCAGCTACTAGGTCATTGCCCGGGGCGGAAAGCAGGTTCAGTCCTTTCTTTTGCAGACGTTCTCCGTAAGGCATCACGCCGGATACATAGCTTTTACCACATTTCTGTGTACATCCCAGTGCTTTTTCTTCCAGAGTGGAGATGCCGCCGGCTTTATTTCCCGGAGATGGATTTTCACCCACAGGCTCGCCATGGGACAGGAAATATTCTTTGAAGTCATTGATCAAGTGTACGGTCTGTTCGAACAGGTCTTTGTTCTCGCAACGGTTCATCAGAATTGTTTCCGCACCAAACATTTCCGGAACTTCAGTCAGCACGCTTGTACCGCCTTGTGCAATCAGGAAGTCTGAGAACATGCCCAGCAACGGATTGGCAGTGATACCTGAGAAACCGTCGGAACCACCACATTTCAGTCCGACACGAAGTTCTGACAAAGGTACTTCCGTACGTTCATCTTTGGATGCTTTGGCATATAAATCGCGCAGAATATCCATTCCTTCTTCGTATTCGTCACCAACTTTCTGGGTTACCATGAATTTCACACGGTCCTGGTCATAGTCTCCTAAGAATTCACGGAATACGTCCGGCTGGTTGTTTTCGCAGCCCAAGCCTACTATCAGTACTGCGCCTGCATTCGGGTGAAGTACCATATCGCGAAGAATCTTTTTCGTGTTTTCGTGATCGTCTCCAAGCTGTGAGCAACCGTAGTTGTGCGGGAAAGCCACGATGGCATCTACCCCTTTTCCTTCCGTTTCACGGCGCAGGCCTTCGGCCAGTTGTCCGATGATACCGTTAACGCAACCTACAGTCGGGATAATCCAGATTTCATTTCTTACGCCGACATCACCATTTTTACGGCGGTAGCCTTTAAAAGTGAGGTTTTTATGAGGGATATCCAGAGTAACCTGAGTCGGATGGTAGGTATACTCCAACAGTCCGGCGAGATTAGTCTTGATATTCGTTTCATTCATCCAGTCTCCCTGTTTTTTTGCCATACGGGCATGACCGATAGGGTAGCCGTACTTGATTACGTTCTCGCCTTCTGCAAAATCTTTTAATGCAAACTTATGTCCAGCAGGAATGTCTTCGTTTAGTGTAATCTCTATTCCATCTACGGATAGATGCTCTCCTGCCGGGAGGTTAACAATGGCAACGGCAACGTTGTCGGCAGGATTAATTCTTAAATACTTTGTTTCCATGTACTTGTTTAGTTGGATTTTGTTGTTATTTGCTATGGTAATAGTCTATTGTTTCTACAGTCAACAAGTCAATCGGCATATAGTTGATGCAAGTCACGTCTTTCTTGAAAATGAGGTGATCGCAGAGCGCCTTGATGCCGTTGAGGCCTTGCAGTTCCGGTTGCTGGGCGATGAGGAAGGAAACGCTTCCTTCTTTCAGGCAAGTGACATTCCGTTCCAGAAGGTCGTAGCCTATCAGATTGAAATTTTTCTTTCCGCGACTTTGCAGGTATTCGCCGATAATGTAGACTTTTGAATTGAAAGTGATTCCATTCTTTACGTTCGGGTGAGAACGGAAGAATTCATCCAGCATTTCGTTATCTTCATCATTGCGTTCGGCATGCAAGTCAAGCTCCAGTATAGTACAAGACGGATGATGTTCCTCCATGTACTGCCTGAATCCGATTTCCCTGTTCTCTTGCTGGTTAGAACCGACAATTCCTTCATGTATCTTACGGAAAATAACGATTTCCTTTTCGTCTCTGGCAAGCAGCATTAGCATACGGGCGGCAAAGTATCCGCTTTGGCGTGAGTTCTGACCGAAGAAGGCGAGGGGAGGTACGTCTTTGATATTTGAGTCTATATATATATAAGGTATATCCAACGTTTGCAACTGATCAGTAAAGCCTTTCGTATATTGCGGAGCCGTAGGGGCCACCATCACTCCGTCCGGTTGCTGAGTCAGGATAGCTTCGCTGGCGTCTACAAACGAATGATAGTCGTATGGATCGTAATAGTTGATCTTTACCGAGGTATTGAAGTCCGAGTAGGTCGCGATAGCTTCGTGGATACCCAGTTCTACTGCTGTCCAGTATTCGCCTTCCAGATGTTGAGGCAGAAGACAGATGAATGTGTACTTCTTGTTGGAAGCCAGGGCACTGGCATACATGTTAGGTTGATAGTCAAGCTGCTTCAGAATTTCTTCCACCCGTTTTTTGCTTGCTTCTGATACTCCGCTGCGTCCGTGAATGACGCGGTCTACTGTTCCTACAGACACGTCTGCTAAACGGGCGATGTCTTTGATTCTGATTCTTTCGGGCAATTTATTCATACGATCACCTTATTTATATAGGTTTATGTGCTCGCACACAATAATAATCTTAATATTTTCGATACAAATATATAACAATTTTTGTAATTACGAAAATTGTTGTATCTTTGTGCCCGCACACGAAAGGTGTGTGATATAACTCTGTTTATGTATTAATAGTCATGTAATCAGTAGTTTAACTCATAAAATGGGGTAAAAATGATAAATTGAAACTTCATAATATTAATAACTTAGAATTTAAAACATAAGATTATGGGAAAGAAAGTCGTTACATTAGGCGAAATCATGCTTAGATTGTCAACTCCAGGTAATACCCGCTTTGTTCAGTCTGACTCTTTTGATGTAGTATATGGTGGTGGAGAAGCGAACGTTGCAGTAAGCTGTGCCAACTACGGACATGAAGCCTATTTCGTAACCAAATTGCCGAAACATGAAATCGGACAGTCTGCTGTAAACGCATTGCGTAAATATGGTGTAAAGACAGACTTTATTGCTCGTGGTGGCGACCGCGTAGGTATCTACTATCTGGAAACAGGCGCTTCTATGCGTCCCAGCAAGGTTATCTATGACCGTGCTCATTCTGCTATCGCTGAAGCTGATGCTGCCGACTTCGATTTTGATGCTATTATGGAAGGTGCTGACTGGTTCCACTGGTCCGGTATCACTCCGGCTATTTCTGACAAAGCTGCCGAACTGACTCGTCTGGCTTGCGAAGCAGCTAAGCGTCATGGCGTAACTGTATCGGTTGACTTGAATTTCCGTAAGAAACTGTGGACAAAGGAAAAAGCACAGTCTATCATGAAACCGTTGATGAAGTATGTGGATGTATGTATCGGTAACGAAGAGGATGCGGAACTGTGTCTGGGCTTCAAACCGGATGCTGACGTTGAAGCAGGCCACACAGATGCTGAAGGCTATAAAGGTATCTTCCAGCAGATGATGAAAGAATTCGGATTCAAGTATGTGGTTTCTACATTGCGCGAATCTTTCTCTGCTACTCACAATGGTTGGAAAGCTATGATATACAATGGCGAAGAATTCTATACTTCCAAACGTTATGATATCGATCCGATTATCGACCGTGTAGGTGGTGGTGACTCTTTCTCCGGCGGTATTATCCACGGTTTGATGACTAAGCCTAACCAGGGTGCAGCTCTTGAATTCGCTGTTGCTGCATCTGCTTTGAAACACACAATCAATGGTGACTTTAACCTTGTTTCTGTAGAAGAAGTGGAAGCATTGGCTGGTGGTGACGCAAGCGGTCGCGTACAGCGATAGTTGAGAGTTGAGAATGGAGAGTTGAGAGTTTGAAAAATCAATTCATTTAAAATAAGAAATTAAAATGGCAAAATTCGATAAAATAGCCGTATTGAATAAAATCGGCTCTACAGGTATGGTTCCTGTATTCTATCACAAAGATGCGGAAGTGGCAAAGAAAGTAGTAAAGGCTTGTTATGACGGTGGTGTTCGTGCTTTCGAATTCACCAACCGTGGTGACTTTGCACAGGAAGTATTTGCTGAAATCGTGAAATATGCAGCAAAAGAATGTCCTGAAATGGCTATCGGTATCGGTTCAATCGTTGATCCGGCTACTGCTGCTATGTATCTTCAGTTAGGAGCTAACTTTGTGGTAGGTCCGTTATTTAATCCGGAAATCGCTAAGATATGTAACCGTCGTCTGGTAGCTTATACTCCGGGTTGTGGTTCTGTATCTGAAGTAGGTTTTGCGCAGGAAGTAGGTTGTGATCTTTGCAAAGTGTTTCCGGGTGATGTATATGGAACTAACTTTGTGAAAGGTTTGATGGCTCCGATGCCATGGTCTAAGCTGATGGTGACTGGTGGGGTAGAGCCTTCCAAGGAAAACCTGACTGCATGGATTAAAGCAGGTGTATTCTGTGTCGGTATGGGATCAAAACTGTTCCCGAAAGACAAGGTAGCAGCAGAAGACTGGGCTTATGTAACTGCAAAATGCGAAGAAGCTCTTAGCTATATTGCCGAGGCTCGCAAAAAATAAGATTAGAGAGCGAAAGCTATCTATAAATAAAAAAGAGGCTGATGCGTCAGCCTCTTCAAAATATGCCTCAAAGGGTTAGTTAGTTTAGTTAGTAATGAGGCATATTTTCCATTTTGTTTAAAGGTGTTTAAAGGGGATAAGTCATCGGAATGAGTGATTATTTTGGTGACTTGTTTTTTTTGTTGGTCGTAAGCGCTTCTTTTAAGAATGATGTGGCATTCGCATTTTGATAATCCGTCCGATAACGAGCGCTGCAATGTACACCACGGCAAAGCCTACGATTGAAAATACAAACGGTTTCTGTTCATTGAAAGTGCGGCGTGGAGGTACAGCGGTATAAGCCTCGTTGGCTGTAGTCTGATTGTCAGACTTGGTGGCTGCTGTTACTTGCAGTGTTGTTTCTGTTGCTACCATCTGGCAGCTATCTGTAGTTGTGGTTACAGTATCCACTAATATTTCTGTAGACATCTTTCTTACCCTTTTAAGTTATACGTAAATTCCTGTTATGGTTTCAACACAGTACTTATGGTTTAGTTCAAAGGGATTCTTAAAATCGGCGCAAAGGTAACTAAAAAAGTAAACGATGGAGCATGAGAAGCATATTCTTTTCAAATGATTTGATGTAGATCAATTATACAGGCAGACAAGGCACATGCAATCGGGGTTATCGCTGTTGTGCAACGCCATACCAATGATAAAAGTTGTATGTGTGTTGTGCTAAAGAAGAATCTCTTCTTCTGTACATACAAAGAGGAGATTCTTCACGATGTTAATTGTTCGGACGACAAAGATGCCTTAATTAGTTATTCAGGTACATAAATGATTTCACCGTTATCCAGTTCATAGGCAATGCCTACCTTTTTCCCACGTTTACCTTCTTTCTTGTCCTGATCTTCGGACGGGGTATACCGGTTGATTTTATTGCCTTCCTTGGTAATGATTTCCATATTCTCTTTACCCGGATTCTTTACCATCGTATAGTCTTCCTGCGAGAAAACCTCTGTTATGTTATACCGGCTGACAAGTGCTACCATCAATGCAACGGCAAAAACCATCGCAATGTCGAACAGATTGGATACTACGCTGATCGGGTCGGAGTCTTCCTCTTTTCGCAATAGGTTATGTTTCATTTCTCTGAGGTTTTATGAATGGAACGTTTGTCATTGAGCAATTCGGATATGAATTCAAGGTTGGTCATATCCTGCAGGTACCAGCGTTGTTTCACTTGCTGTGTAAGGAAGCCTACGGCACCGGCTACCAGTCCGACTACAGTGGTGGCGAAAGCGATCTGCATATTGTAAGCCATGGAAGCAATATCTCCGCTGGCCAGTCCTGCGAGGGCGGGTCCCATTGGAATTAATGTTCCCATCAGACCTAAGATCGGTCCCAGTTTGGTCAGGGTCTTGGAGATGGCTAAGTCTTTGTCCGCTGCGATTTCAAAATTAGCCAATAAACGTTGTACCTGTGCCGGAGTATCACGGGTGTCCAATACCTGACGCATATAGGTAATGACAAGTGATCTAGAATTTTCCGGAAGTTTGGAACTCAGTTCTTCTACCGTGTCCGGAGTCAGCTTGCTCAGCTCGTTGCGGAGCAGGGTTTCCGTTTTACGAATGGACAGATATTGACCATAGAAACTACCGGCAAGTAAAATCGCGCGGCAAAAGAGGATGATTAATAAAACGATGACAGGAACGAGCAAGCCTGTTGAAATCCAGTATAAAATATCTGATATAAAGTTCATTGTTATTGATAATTTGAAGAGTTATTTATTCTATTATTGTTTCACACTTTTTTCTTTGTTTCTGTTTCGGATGTTCCACCAGAGAAGTCCGAAAATTCCGCCAGCCAGTGCGATGACTATGACGCCTGTCAATGCTTTCCAGTCTATTTCACTGACACCTGCTGCGGAAGTCTTTCCGTTGACTGTGGCAACAATTCCCAAAACGGCTACCAGGGCATTGGTCAGGAAAAATAGTTCGAGGCGCAGTTCTTTTTCCGGCAACAAATAGAGCAGTATAAATCTGCCGCAAGGGATGGCTGCCAGGATAAAGGCTGCATAGCTCCATGCTATCGTTTGAAATGAAGTACCCGGAAAAGCAAAGATGAGATATACCAGCCCGCTGAATAAAACCGGGAAAATCAATAATCCCGGAAACCAGCGGAGAAAACGGTACATGAGTATCATGCGCGGCTTGACCGGATAGTCATTGGCTACGTGGACGGCAAGCATGGCATAAGCCATTTGTATGCAGACTTCCACACTGAGGAGTACGGAAGTATCTAGCATCAAGGGCTGATTGCTTAGCCAATTGGCTATCTGAGTCTTCGATTGCTCGATAGCATACGGCCACATCAATCCGGCGAAGACAGCGCAGATAGCGGCGATAATACCGACCGCTATTAATTTCCAGAACGTTTGCTTCAACAGAAAGTTAAATGCTGTAAGAAGCATAAGTACAAGAACAACTGTATCCATTATATGATTTTACAATTTACAAGTTACGATTGATAATTCACAGGACGTGGGTTACATCTGACTGCTTTTGCGGCGCTTGCGTACAAAGAGTATCAGAGCAAGAATAACGATAATGACAGCGATGCCTACGGCTACATTGCTTAATGTATTTGTCTGATTTTCGGCTGTCTGATTCATCTCTTCTTTTTTCATCACCACTCCCTTGTTGCTGCCGCTTGCTTTTGCTTCACGGATTTTAGAGATATTTTCTTTGTACTGTGTAGCGGTTTGTGCGTCTGCTTTCGATGCAATGAAGTCACGGAGCTTGGCATTGTCACAAACAAATCCGGAACAAGACGGGCGGTAAGTATTGACAATCTCCGTATGAAGTTTGCTAAGTTCCGCTACCTGTTCTTCACTTGCTTGCCACAATCCCTTACGGGCGCTTTCGAGCATGACGGCAGTCATCTCTTCCAAAGCGGCAGGATTCTGTTGTTCGAAATATTGTTTGACTCCCAAGTTCAGTTCATCCTTCACATATACATTATATATATTATCCCAAAGCTCTTTGTCGATTGCAGCCGGTTTCATCACATTCCATCCATAGGTATTGGTGATCACTTCTGCAAATTCACTTGCCGAAGAAGCCCCGCCTTTCATTTTCTCTTTGATGTAAGTTGGGTTCAGGATAGTGGTGCGACTTTCTACGCCGACAGCCTCTTTCAGTTCCTGCATCTTCATATGGTTCCGGTTGCGATAATCACTGAGGTAGGCATCCGGATCTTTGCCGGTCACATTGCGTACGGCGAGATTCATACCTCCCATAAATTCGTATACATGGTCAAGGCTTAAAGCTCCCCAGGTATTACTTTGCCGTGGTTGTACGACAACATCCGTCCGGGTCAGTGCAGCCTCGAAAGCGAACTTTTGGAATACTTCCCAATTCTTTTCGCTGCCGTAATACGCGCCCATATTATTGAGATAAGTATCGGCGATTTCCGATTCATTCTCCCAGCGGTCGCCGGATTCTACCATTTCCTGAATACCGGTTCCATACATACCGTTGGCTCCTCCGAATACCCGGAATGTTGAAATTTCGCGGGCATCTTTCGGGCTTAATCCTTTTTCGGTCAGCACCCGTTCGGCTTCTATTACGCTGGAGGCAACCTGATTTTCATATTTGTCGTCTTTGGCGGCGGCAGCCATTTCTACTGCACGGTTGATGAGGAAGAGACGGGAGGCGGCAAGATCACGAAGTTGTCCGGAAGTCTGGACTACCACGTCGATGCGCGGACGTCCTAATTCGGTTGAAGGAATCAGTTTTAAATCGCTGACACGACCGAAAGCATCACGGACAGGCTCAACACCTAACATATAAAGTACCTGTGCGATGGTTGCCCCTCCGGTTTCAATAAACTCGGATGACCATAGTGTATAACTGACCTTGCGTGGTATGGAGTCGTTGTGACGTTGCTTGTACCTATCAATTGTCTGCTTGGCCAAAGCAATACCTTTTTCCCAGGCAGACTCTGTCGGAGTCGCTTCGGCATTAATGGCATACATATTACGTCCGGTAGGTAGCGTGTTCGGATTAGCGATCGGGTCACCACCGGGTGTGGGAGCTGTGTATCCGCCTTTCAAGGCATTCATCAGACTGCTCAGTTCCTCTTCCGGACTTGTCAGAAGTGCATTTTTATAATTGCCTACATTCTTGATGGTACGTTCTACTTCAGCTACTGCAAGCGCAAATTCCACCTCTTCTTTGCTGTATTCTTTCGGAGCCTTTCCCATAGCTGCCATCATTGCTGACATACCCTGCGGCTTTTCAGTCTTTCCTGCCATTGCCGGTTTGCCCGAAGCGTCTGTGGATGTATCCTTATTAGCCTTCATGCTGGCTTCCATTTTCTTTAAAGCTTCCGGACTGGCACCCATTGATTTGGCCATTTCCATCGCTTTTTCCGGGTCCATGTTAGCACCCATTTTCTTCATGGCTTCTTTCATGCCTGCAGGCATTTTACCATGAGGTCCTTTTTCCATTTTTGCCGAAGCCGGATGACCATTGCCCGACGGCTCATTATCAGCCTGATCCTTTTTGGCTGCGGCAGCCATCATCATTGCCATCATGCCTTTGGGGGCATTGCGCTCGGCTTCTATCTGTCTCGCTTTTGCCAACTCTTGCGGAGTGATTCCGGCTGTGTGGCAAATCAGTTCGTCGGTTGCCAGTGAAGGGTTAGCCATCAGTCTCTCTACGAGAAGGCGGGCAGGCATGAGATATTGCTGGGTAAAGACACTTCGGTGTTTTTCGGCAGATTCTGTAGCTTTGCCGCGTTGCTTGTCAAGAGCAAAAAGACTATAGGCAATCGGTTCTGTTGCCATCGCGTAGACAGAAGAAGTTATTCTTTCCGGTTCGTAAGGAACTCCCATTGTGTAAAGCTGCCCCGTGATTTTCTCTGTAGCCAGTTCTTCGGCAAAGTTTTCTACACGGGCGATTTCATCTTCCGTATACGGTTTATTAGCCATACTGTCCAGTCCTAAATCACGATGGATTCCCATCTTCACAGTCAAGGTTTTCACAGCCAGCGACTCCTGATCTTTGTTTGCCTTCTGGGAGTTATTATAGATTTTGATCTTTTCCATTAATTCCCGGTAAATGCCGCGTACGCTGCTTTCAAGGAAAGGAGGAGTGAGATATGATTGCAAGGTAGCATAAGAACGGCGTTTGGCCATCATACCTTCTCCGACGTTTCCGATAGAGTAGAGGTAGTAGTGGGGAACGGCTCCTACCAAACGGTCCGGCCAGTCATTGCTGCATAATGCGACTTGTTTTCTCGGAGTGAATTCGAGACTGCCGTGTGTACCGAAGTGAATCAGTGCATCGGCTTTGAAGCCATGTTGCATCCACAGGTATGAGGCAATGTAGGTGTGTGGCGGAGCCATGTCGGTGCCGTGCACCACCTGGAAGGAGTTGTCACCGCTTCCGGCAGCGTTTTGTGGCAATAGCACAACGTTACCGAACTGTAAACGGGCAATACCTAATTTGCCGTCAGGAGTCACCATATAGTTGCCGGGAAATTCTCCGAAAGCATCTACCACCTCCTGATACTTTTCGGGACGAAGCGATTCTTTCACCCAGCTTTCATACTGTTCTTTGGTGATCAGTTCGGGATGTCCGTTTTGCATGAAGTCGTTGAAAGCTCCTTCTGCATAAGCGTTGAATACCGCCCCCTGGGCTTGTATCATTTTTCCCAGTTCCTGAGCGTTGGCAGGCAGACCGGATATATTATATCCCTCTTGTTTCATACGAAGCAGAAGATTGTAAAGGGAAGGTACTACTTCCATGCCGGCAGCGGTCAATGCGTTCTGACCGGGACCTTTGTAATAATAGATAGCTACTTTCTTCTCAAAATTAGGTTTTGTTTTCAGATTCAGGTAGTTGTCTATTGTAGATACAAAAGTCTTCAGACGTTCGGGGACGGCATACGAATGGCGCAATCCTTCTTTATCTTCATATTGTGCGAAAAGGGCGAAAGGGCGGATAGCTCCGTCTATTTCCGGTGTTACGATGCTCTGTGACATAAAGCCTCCCGACATACCCATCGGATCGTTTTCCCATTCATCCACAAGACTGTTGATTGTGAGCGGAGCGAACAAAAGGATATTTCTGGCTTTCAGATAATCAACCATTTTATCTCCCATACGTCCGTGTGCCATATTGATGACGGCATCGGGCTGCACTTCCTCAATGAATGACATGAATCTTGTCATGGATTGAACGGGATAAACATTGTATCCCGCATTCTCCAGCGCTTTTATCAGATCGGTGGCATCTGCCATTTGTCCGGTAATCATGATTTTTCGTGCCCCTTCTTTATAAAGGTTATTCTCTTGCATGAATTTCTCATAATCGGCAACGGTAAGAAATTCCTGTTCATCATCCGGATTACTGATTCCGGCATGATAAAGCATATCGCTCGGTCTTTCTATCGGATCTTCCACTTCGGGTACAGCAGAAGCCTTTCCGTCAATGGCTTTACGGATATAGTTCAGCATATTGCGGTAGTTGGTCTTTCCGCCGTTGCTCAGATAGCCGCGTATGAGATTCTGCTGTATACTGTCGAGGTTGCAGATGTTATTGGCAGGGTTGGTAGCCATAGAGGTGTATACGGGGATACCCTTATCTGCTGCCTGCTGTATTTGCTGACGTTGTTCTTCGACAATGCGCAGTCCCATGCCATTGATGAATACCATGTCATAACTGGTCAGACGATCGAGGTTGTCAAGAGACACTTCGCTGAGTTTGATGAATGAATTGTCGTTGGCTTTCGAGATGCTTCCCTGCTGTATGGTCTGGAAGTTGACGAAAGCTATTTTGGTAGCGCTGAACCAGGTATTCCATACGGATAGACCTATCAGGGCTGCTACAACGATGCATCCACCTAAAATGATTTTACTTTTCTTTTTCATTTCTCTTATTTTTAGCTTTGTATGTAGTTCTATTGTTGCCGTTTATTTTTTGAAGAGCCTGTCTATATCCAGTGATAGTCCTAATGTCAGGTTGGTTCCCGTCGTGGTAGGAGAGTTGAAATAATAATAATCCGGCACATAGTCGAACAGGTTGTTTACAGCCAGATTCATATTGATCCCTTTTATAATTCCCAACGAGAAAGTAAAATCCCATATCATATATCCCGGATACTCGACTGCCTGGCTTCCGGCAGACGGATTGTTGAAACTATCGTTGTAGATGTTTGTTTTAACTTTTGATAGCAAACGTCCGTTGAGTGAATAGTTGAAATCGACTTTGTTCAGAGTCTTGCCCCAGTCGATTCTTACAGTTGCCGTATGGGGTCGTGTATCTGTGAATTTCTTTTGACCGTCGCGCATGAACTCATGAATATAGGTGTATGACAGACGATAACCGAGTCCGCAAGGATACTTGGCGGAAACGTTGGCGTCAATTCCTGCAATATCCATTTTGTCGGTATTGGTATAGATTTGTCCTTTGGGGTCTTCGCTGTAAACGGTATTGATACGATTGTGTACCAGGTTATAATATCCTGTAATGGAGAAGTTATAACGACTCTTGGTATATTCGGCAGATACAGAGAAATTATGGCTTGTTTCCGACTTAAGGTCCGGATTACCATAAATCATCATCATATTTGCCATATTGAACACCATATACATCTCCTTCAGGGTAGGAGAGCGGAATCCTTGCGAATACGATCCTCTTAATGAACAGTTGCCTATCTTATACATCATTCCCAAATGTGGAGACAGATGGCGTACATTGGAGTCGGAGAAGTAGTCGAATCGTAATCCGGCTATCACATTCAGTCTTTCTGTGGGGTTCCAGTCGAACTGACCGAACGCGTCTGCCGTATGCATGGTGTGGTCTGCGTTATCAGTGAACTGGTAAGACATCAGATAATCGCGTAGGTAGTCGGCACCGACAGTCAGCGTATGCTTTCCGTTGAAGGTATAATTATAGAGTGCATGCACATTGTGCTGTACATTACTGTAATCACGCACGTCATTTTTATAAAGAGACTGATAATCACTCTTATCATACTGGTCGAAAGTATAGCCGACTTCAAGGTTACTCATTATATTGAAGGTGTAGTTAGCTTTCATTCCACCGCTGAATCCCCGGTATCTGTCCTGGGTATCCCCCGGTTTATTGCGTTCACGGAAATAATAGCCGGCTCTTCCCGTCAGTTTGAGCGTTTCCAGCGGACGATATATTAACCGTTCTTTGAAGTTCCACACCCGGCTTCCGAACACAGTAGAGAAATCTCCCGGATTATCTACGGCATAAGTGTCTACATTATTATATTGCACGTTGGTCAGGCTGTTGAATTTACCTGCATTAAATCCTGCAGTGCCACCATACCGCTGGTCGTTGTGTTCGGAGAAACGTGAATTAAGATTTAAGTTCCATGGATCGTCCGATTCGCGGGTGATAATGTTAATTACTCCTCCGATAGCACTGGAGCCGTAAAGGGTAGATGCTGCGCCTTTCACTATCTCTATACGTTCTACATTGTCGAGATTCAGACGTTCGTAGTCTACATTATTCAGTGTCTCTCCTGCCAGTCGTTCACCGTCCACCAAAAACAGTACGGAGTTTCCTCCGAAACCTTGCATGTTGATAGAGGTTTGCTGATCCATGGCGAAGGAGAATTCGATACCTGGCAACTCTGTCTTCAGCAGGTCGGCTACGTTGTTGGCATTTACTTTCTTAATATCATCTGAGGTGATTACCCGGGTGATGATGGGAGCGTCCTTCAGCAATTTGGGAGTACGGGTACCGGTTACAACGACTGTTCCGAGGTCGAACTGATCTTCGGATAAACGGAAGTTTATTTTCTTTTCCTTCTCGGTGGTTATTCTTTTTTCTTCTGTTTGATAACCTATGTAGGAGGCAGTAATGATATAAGAACCGATTCCGGGCAGTTGTAATGTATAGGTTCCGTCGGCACTGGTGACGGCTCCTGTTCTTTCCCCTTTTATGGAGATGGTGGCTCCCGGGAGAGGTTCACCGTTCGTATCAGTGACACGTCCGCTGATATGTTCAGTCGATTGTTGTGCGAATGTGGAACAGGTTGCTATAAAGGAGAAAATCAAGATGGATACTATAAATGTAGGTTTCATTCTTTGTAATTGGTTGCTTAGTTGTTTTCTTCGAAATCAAGCGGATACAGGAAGTCAAAGTCGATATATCCTTTTATGCCTCTGGCATTGGTATAGTTGGTAAAACGAATGGCTGCATAGGTATTATCCTTCAACCGTATCAGATAGACTTGATTGGACATGGTGTAAATAGGAGGCATACTTGAAGTGTCTACGTTTAACCAGCCGGATAAAATATCATTACGATAGTCTTCTGTATATTTAATGTTTCCTTCCATCATACCGGACATGTCGATTGCAATTTTATCCGTCGTCCATTCGTCTTTTACAAAATTCTCTTCGGCAGGAAGTTTTCCACTGGCCTTCAGGTCATCAATACTTGTATAAGTTGTCTGGAAGGCTGCACCTTCATTGGTTTTGATGTCGTAGCGGTGGATGGCAAGGTCCCATTCTGCCGGTATCTCGCTCTTATGTTCCTCTCCGATTTCAACAGTCATTGCTTTACGTTCAGATAGGTCGATATAGACCCAGTTAGTGTATTCAGTAGCATTGATTTGTGAAAAGCTACTCTCTTTAATCTCCATTTCCGCTTCGATGGGATCGTCGTAAATCCCTTCAAACATTCCATTACAAGCTGAGAGCGACATAGCCGCTCCCAGTATCATGATATTTCTGAAAATAGCGTTACTGCTTCTTCTCATTTCCTCTTTTAATTATTTATTGTGCACTAGTTTCATTGACGTTTCCGGTGAATACTGCGGTGATTGCCATAGGCATGCTTCCCGGTTTGAAGGCTACCGTAATTTCGGCTTTACCATCGGTCGTAACCGTACCTTCCAGACTTTCACCTGTAATTGCAGTGGGGGTACCGCTTGCGGATTCAGCTGTAGATTCAAATGCGCCTAAACTGAGCGTGTAACCGCTATTTGCTTTTTCAACCTTTACTCCGCTAATCGTGAAGTCTCCCAAATTCATATTACCGCCTCCTGATAAATTGCCAAAGCCGTTCAGAGTGATATCTACCGTAGTTTCGGATGCACGTTTAACGATTGCTTTACAATCTTCGGTAGAGCCGTACGAAGTTCCCCGAACGCTGATGGCGAGGTTTGTGTCATACTGATAAGTGGAGGCTACATAATAAGCGATCGGAGTTTCTCCTTGAATGAAATTGATATCTATACCACCCATCGGTACAGGAACATTGGCTTTCAGAGTTAATACTTTAGCATCGCTGACACTACCTTCCAATGTGTATTCGTAGTTGCCGGGAGTGTTTCCACCCATAGCCAGAGCAACTTCACCTTCGCCTTTGAAAGATTTAGAAGAAACTTTCAGATTGTTCAGAGTAAAATCTCCGGACCCGGATTTATATACGAGATTAATAGTACCATCTGTATTTGCAGTAATTGTTGCGCTGGCATCGCTGCCCATCAGATAGTCAGAGAACATTCTGCTTTCACCGATAGAGTAACCCTTATAAGTTCCGGCAATTGCTTTCGCTTGCTCAGTATTGTCGGTATTGTCGTCGTCGCTACAAGAAACAAAAGTGAATGAGAATGATAGTGCCATGAGAGCAACCATCCATAAGTTTAATCTTTTCATACTGAATTTTGATAGATAATGATTAATTAAATTTCCGTTTGCAAAGTTACGGGGATATATAAGTGACGGCAATACCTAAAAGAAATGAAAAGAAATGAACCGTTTAATCATATATAGGTATTGGATGGCGGGGCATAAGTCTTTATCTTTGCAATTCTATATTAATTAAATATTAAAAACACAAAATTGAGAAGAAAATGAAAGGTGGCTACAGTAGAAAAAGTGTATTGACAGGACTTGCTTCTTTCCTGATTGTTTTGTTTACTATGCCTTTGGGGCATGCATTAATGATTTGCATGGAACATGCGCTTTCGTCTGTGGCGCTTCATTATGCAGCTTTCTCGATGGGAGCTGTGGGATTAGTGATGGTGATCGTCGGAGTATTTGCCAAAGGAGATACCCGGCAGACGTTGTGGGGGCTTTTTGGGGGACTGCTCTTCTGGACCGGATGGGTGGAGTTTATATATGTTTACTATGCGCATCGTTATGAGGTGCAGCCGTTGCTGAATGCTGCCGGAGAAGTGGTTACGAAACCGGAGTATCTGATCATGCCTTCCTCATTCGGCTTTTGGGTAATGTTCATGTTGATTTATCTTTTCAGCATCAAGAGCGGATGCGATTTCTTTACCTATCTTCAAAAAGTCTTTTTCCGTAAAAGTACTGCCACTATTGTAGTAAAGCCAATGACGCGGCATACGTCTATCGTAACTTTCATGGAACTGAATCTTATCATGTGGACCAGTTATCTGGTTTTATTGTTTTGCTATGATGAAAATTTCATTGGCGAACATAGCCCTGTTACTGCCGTTGTTGCGTTCGGTTGTCTGGTCGGTGCATTCTTTATGTTCAGGCGTTTGTTGAAAATCAGTCAATGGGGATACGCTATCCGTTTTTCTATTGCCACTGTCGTTGTGTTCTGGACATTTGTGGAAGTGCTTGGACGCTGGAATCTTTTTCATGAAATATGGGTAGAGCCGATGGCGTACAAGACTGAGATGATCACCATACTTCTTGCCTTCTTCGCTCTGTTGGCTTTCCTGTTTTATCAGTCTGCCAAAAAGAAGAATCGTTCTGTTTCCTGACCCTATTGTTTTTATCGTTCCTATCCGCTTTTGTATTCCTACTCTTATTTTACTTTCGCAAAAACCTTCCGCATTGCACTCTTGTTGTAGGGGGCGTGCGGGATGCGTAACTAAAAATAATAAAGTTATGGAAACGAAAGAGATTACAAAAGAGAAAGAAATGATGCACCTTGCTGATTGTATGGCTTCCATTATTAGCCAATTGAAAGAAGAAAAGAAATATTCGGCTGTACATACCTATAATAGTACACTGAATTCTTTCAAGGCTTTTTCTGATGGTGATGAGGCTAAGATGTCAATAGATGAGGTGTTCACAGCCGCACGGCTGAAGGATTATGAGGTGTGGCTGCGTCAGAAGAATGGTAAGTGGAATACTATTTCTACGTATATGCGCACGCTTCGGGCAGTGTATAATAGGGTTTGTCCTCCGGGAAGTGCTGAGTATCGCCCGAAACTGTTTGATGGTGTGTACACGCGGGTGGTTTCGCAGACCAAACGGTCGCTCACAGAAGACCAGATGCGGATGCTGCTCACTACGGACCTTGCGTCATTGCCACAAGACGTGCAGCGTGCGTTGGCTTATTTCCGGTTGATGTTCTTTTTTAGGGGGATGCCGTTTATCGATCTTGCTTATTTGCGTCAGCAGGATATACAGGGTAACTCCATTGTATATTGCCGTCACAAAACAGGACAGCAGATGACAGTACGGGTTCCTAAAGAGGCGCAGAGTTTGTTGAAGGAATATCGTAGCAAGCATCCGGACTCTGTCTATCTGTTTCCCATTTTGGATGAGACGGTGAAAGATGATGCTGAATTGTACGCCTGTTATCTGCGTGCTCTGCGCCATTTTAACAAGGGATTGGAGAAGATGACGGCATTGTTGTTACCGGATGTGAAGGTCAGTTCGTATACCGCCCGGCATACATGGGCTACATTGGCATTCTATCAAGGGCTACTGATAGGGGTTATCAGTAAGGCATTGGGACATTCTTCTATCAAGGTGACGGAAACTTACCTTAAACCTTTTGAAAACGAAAAAGTGGATAATGCCAATGATGACCTGATTGTATCTATTGTAAGGTTTAAGGAGAGGAAAGATTATAAATATCTAGCTGTGCAAAAGAGATTTATAGGTATACCGTTACTTACCAAGTAACAGGTTATTTCGGGTGACAAAGGTGGAAATAATCCTTCATATATCAAAATAAATGCTTTAATTTATCTTTAAACCTGTAAATATTTAACTGTTTCGCAGCACATATACACGTAAAACGACATATTGTTTCGGCTTTCATTTGAAACAACACATAATGCCTTTATCCATCTTTGAACTTTCAAAAACGGACCGCTATTCTATTTACTTAATCTTTGTAGAAAGTACCTTTTTCGTTTAAGAATTTTGTAAGAAAACACTTTTTCTTTCTGTTGCGGACTGCTTTTAGCTGTTACTTGGTAAGTAATTTCCGGTAACCTTTCTGTTACTTGGTAAGTAACGGTTGAACAAAGCAAACCATATGTTATCTATACGCACACAAACAGCTATTGCCGTGCTGCAAGATCTTTCATTCGATACTGTTTTGCAAACGGCTAATTTCCTCCTTTCTGAAGGAGAATGGAAAGATCTGTTCGACAAACTGGAAGCAGGGCGGCTCATCCGTCGTTTGCCGAATAAGGAGCCAGGAATACTCTCTTCGTATGAGTTAAGCCGCCCCTTGTCGGATATATCTTTACTGGACGTACTTGAAGCTACGAATGAACCTATCCGTTGCAATATGCCTACCCCTGAAGAATTTTATATATACCATAGGCAGATAGCCAACAAAATCGGTGTTTTCAATCAAGTGGCACGTACATTTCTGGCAGATATTAAAATAGCCGACTGGTAAACCTTCAAAATACCTCCATCATCATGAACATACCTGAATGTATCAGTTTTATAAACCGGAGAACTCTCTGCTGCGGATTGCTATTGACCCTTCTTTCTTACGGCTATGCCCAACAGAGAACAGGTGAAGAAGTATCTGGTAAGCCGATGATGCTTTACTTCCATTTTGACAGGGTGCTGGTGGACAGCAGCTACATGGATAACAGTAGAACGTTCCGGCATATGGACCAACTGTTCACCATTCTGTCCATCATGCCGCACACAATAGAAACAGATACTCTTACCTTCCTCCAGTCGGGAAAAACAATGTATCCGCAAAGAAATCCGGTAGCGGCTTCTTGCCGCCGACGTCCCTTGCTGGCACTGAAAACCAATCTTTTGTTTGACGCTGCACTGATGCCGAATGTGGAAATAGAAGTGCCTGTCGGCAAGCGTTGGTCGGTAAATGGAGAATATGCGTTCCCTTGGTGGCAGTTCGACAGGGGCAAGTACTGTATGCAGGTGTTGATGGGCGGTCTGGAAGGACGCTATTGGCTGGGAAGCCGCAAGAGTCGTGAAGACCGTGAAGTGCTGACCGGACATTTCCTGGGACTCTATGCCGGAGGTGGAAAATACGACCTGCAATGGGGCGAAAAAGGCTATCAAGGTGAATTCTTTATCGCTGCCGGCGTCAGCTACGGATGGGCTACACGTATTGCCCGCCATCTGCATCTTGAATTTAATATAGGCATAGGCTTGCTGCGTACGGACTACCGCCACTATCATGCACGCGACAATTACCAAACCTTGCTCTGGCAGGAAAACGGGAAATATACCTGGTTCGGTCCCACAAAAGCGAAAATCTCGCTCGTCTGGCTACTGAATCGTAGAGTGAAGAAAGGAGGCTCAAGATGAACGGTAAGCGATTATTGACGAACGACATACGTGCTGAATTACCATTCACCTGCATACATCTATGGATACTCCTTTGTCTGTTACTCTTCCTGGCAGGGTGCGAACGCAGGGAACTTACTTATTATGATGCGGCGGAAATCACTCTGACTGCCGATTGGAGCCAATCCGGGATGGACAACAAGGACGAGGCGGCGCGAGGCGCCACTGCCATATTCTACCCGACCAATGGCGGTGAGCCTAAAATCTTCCTGATGGGTGATTACTCGCGGGAAGCCATAAGACTGCCGGAAGGAGTTTACAATGTCATTCTTTTCAACCGTTCCTTTACAGATTTCAGCAATATCGCTTTCCGGGGAAACGACGGATACGAAACATTGGAGGCTTATAACAAGAAAATAGAAACACGGACAGACGGAGAAACGGATACCCGCACCATTACCGGTTCTCCTGAAAAGCTAGCTTCCGCCACAATGGAAGGTTTCACGGTAACAGAGGATATGCTGGGCAACTATTCCCAGACTACCTCCGGTAAGTCGGCATATTCCGTTGAGTCAGGAGATGATCGTTGCACGCTGCACCTTGTCCCGGAAAAACGGACGAGCGAAGTAATAGCTGTGATACGTGTAGAAGGATTAAACAACGTCCGTTCCGCTATCTGTCGTCTGGATGGTATCTCAGAATCTATCTTCCTTGCCACAGGCAAAGCATCGGGACAGAGTGTGGCACAAGAGTTTCCGCTCTCCCATCCGGTGTTCGACGAGGGTTCACCTTTCAACGGAACATTGACAGGGACGTTCAATGTATTCGGCATCGACTTCACCCAAAGCCACCGGTTGCATCTGGAAGCACAGTTGGTAGATGGAAAAACCGTTTTCGAGGGAGATTATGACAACGTGAGAGTGACCGAGAAGGACAACGGCGAAGGCGTTATCACCATTTATGTGGAAGCTACGACAGACAAAATTCCCGATGTAAAGCCCGAAGGCGGTTCCAACTCGGGATTTGATGTAGATGTAGACGGTTGGGGGGATGAAGTGGATACGGACATACCGATAGAGTGACTAACAAGAGATTAATTCAATATAATGAGTAATTTAAAATTTTGGAAAATGAAAACGATTAATGTAATGATGGCATCACTTGCCGCTCTGCTGGTAGCAGCCTGCTCGCAGAATGAAGTGACGGAAGTCAGTCCGGACGCTCATCCGCAGATGAAGTTCGGAGTGTACACAGGAACACCGACCCGTGGAGTAGACACGGACAATAACAGTATCAAGGATGACCCTACCGATGGCAATAAGTACGGTGGCTTCGGCATTATGGGGTATTTTACGGGCAGCAAGGGCTGGAATGACGCAAAAGCATCGACCGCCCCCGGATTTATGCACAACCAGATGGTGAAATGGGATGAAACGCTGAACAGCAATACAGGCGGATGGACGTACAGCCCCGTCAAGTACTGGCCCAACAACAAGAACGACAAGATTTCCTTTTTCGCCTACGCACCCTATGAAAACAAGTGGGAGTCGGGAGAAAAAACGGGCGTGACCGTCTGTGACGCCACCACACAAGGCATTCCCTATGTCAAATTCAAAATAAAGGAAGGCGAAGACCTTCCCAAAATGGTGGACCTCGTAGTCGCTAACGCACTTGACAAGACTTACGAAAACAGCAAGAGCGGAGTCACCTTCAATTTCGAGCATACGCTCTCGCGCATTTCGTTCCAGGCACAACTGGGCGATGGCGTATACACCTCCCTGAATGGCACGGACGGTTTTGTCTATATCACCGAAATGTGGATTGTGGGAAGCGACCACGGTACATCGGGCTCCGATGGCTATATGTCGCTAATCAACGCTTCGGCGGAGAGCAATACCAACTCCAAATTCTACACCACCGCCACGTGGAAGGAACTACACTGGAATTACGGGACAACCGGAGCTACTCCCGAAGCAGTCATTCCTACGAAGGATTTCAGCCTGAAGAAGATACTGAACATAGACGGCGGCATTACGGAATCGAACCCGACCGCAGGCCACAGTAGTGGTACAGTTACAGGCGTGAAAATAACCGCAGACTCGCAAGGCAACGGTAATGCCGTCTCCCTGTTCCCCGACAAGCAATATCTCTACCTGATTCCCGTAGGCGATAATGAAGCCGACGCGACTAAAAGCGGCTGCGCCGCGGGAGATATATGGTTCGGGTTCCATTACGACATTGTTACCCCGGACAAGACGACTACCGCACCTAACTTGAAGTACATTGCCAGCCATGCTGAATCCGTAGTGAAAATTCCAGCAGGCCATTTGAAACGCAAAAAGACCTACCAGTACACGCTCGTCATCAACCTGCACGAAATCACGATTGCGGATGCCAAGGTAGATGAGTGGGGAAATGAAGTGACTGAGTCTCCGGTAGAGTAAACCAATGTCGGTTCAGGCTTCTTATCAGCCCATGAGTATACTGACAGAAAGAAAAGGCCGGGCGGGGTTGAATGTCCCTTCCCGGACACAGAAAGAAAAGAGACTGAATGAAGAAATCTGGAAAAAGGAAAGAATGATGAATATGAACGAATCTACAGCAGGGATTTTTCGCAGACAGAGGCAACTTGTTGTAGCGGTGCTCACCGCTACACTTCTCGCTACTCCGCTTTTTACCGCCTGTGATACAGGGGGCGAACCGCAGGAGTCCCCACAAGGAGGCGGTCTTCCGCTGAGTTTCCTGACCACCGTAGAAGAACTACGGACACGTGCCGAACTGAACACTGCCAACCTCACCACGATAGGGGTTTTCGCCTACCTGACGGACGGTGATTTCGATCAAAGTACCGCTACACCGGGATTCATGTTCAATCAAAAGGTGGAACGGGCGGGCAATGGAAGCCCGTGGACGTACTCTCCCGTAAAATACTGGTCGAACAATACGACGGACAGGCTGAGTTTCTTTGCCTATGCCCCTTATGTTGACGAGATGGCAACGGGTGGTAGCAATCCGTCCTTCCAAGAGAAGATTACGGCTAAGGGTTTTCCTGCACTTACCTACACCGTACCGTCGGCAGAAGCCAATCAAGTTGATTTGCTTGCCTCCGTGCCATTGATGAACCAGACTTATCAGGGAACAAGCGGCAGCATAGGACTCACGATGAAACATACCCTGAGCAAAGTAAGATTCAGCGTGAAAAGTGAGGTGGGGATTAAAGTGACCGCTTTATCGGTCAATAATGCTCCGGCGGCAGCCACACTTACGTTTAATGACGATAGCTCCGGTTGGGGAGGTTATTCCGGTACACAAACTTTTACGGCAACCCTTGCCGGTGGCGGCACGTATGTGACAGCCAATGCCGCGGATTTCCAAACACTGGCTACCTTCTTTCTGCTGCCCAATAAGGCATCCGCCACGTTTTCCATTACTTATGTGCAGGATGGAGAACCAAAGTTGGAATTTAAGAAAAGTAATATAGCCTTACCCACCTCTTCCGCATGGATACAAGGAGCGGGGGTGAATTATCAGCTCGATGTGAAGAAAGACGGGTCGGTGATTGCCACTGTAGGCCAGGATTGGACTTCCGGGTCGGGAGGCGGTATGTCGGGGAAAGAAAAGGGTATTGCTTCCGCTACCGACTGGGTAACCTTTGCCAAGCTATGGAATGCGAACGGACTTCCTACTTTGTCTGACGGGGTAACTCCTGATTATTCGTTGTATGAAGACTATGGCTGGTATGAGACGGAAGGAGAGAACCGGGTTTTTACCATCAAACTGACTTCTTCGTTTGTGCTGACGGGAGTCACTACAGGCGAACTCTATCAACCGGTAGGTACGGATAGTCATCCGCTTACACTTCCTATTGACGGGCAAGGATGGGAAATCAGCATCGACTTACAGAACAATTCTCAACTTATCGCAGGTAAATATTCGGGCGTGGTGGGGTATACGCAGTCCGGCATCAGTAACCTGCGGGTGGTGACCATTCCCGGCAACAGTTCTACTGCAGGTTACAGCATCGAGTCTTCGGGAGCCACGTATGCGGGCGTACTGGCAGGTAGGGTCGATGGGGATATGCTGAACTGTTCGGTGGAACTGGTCAAAACAACGGTGATCAACACAAATACCTCAGCTACAAACGCCATGTATATAGGTGGATTGGTAGGCTATTGTAACGGCAATATCCTGAATTCCGCTGTTTATGAGGGTTCGTCCGCTGCTTCTGCCTCCGTGATTAGTTTCAGCAAAGCTTCAGCGGGAAGCGGCATCGGTGGACTGGCAGGTGGTGTGGCATCCGGCAAGACGGTAGGCAATTGCTATGTACAGCTTTCCAAGTTGAGCAATCAGGGCGGAGATACACCTGCTGCCGGTTGGCTGGCGGGCAGTAAGTCGGGAGCCAATTTCAGCACTTGTCATTACATGACGGGGAATACCGCTACTGGCTGCACGCCTGATGATCCGGCAGCAGGGATCGTCGGTTTTACAGACCTCACCGGATTATGCGCCTCTCTGAACACGGAGGTGGACAAACATATGGAATGGGCACGCTGGAAAGAAGTTACCGCTACAGGTTCTGTAGAGACAGTGGAGTTGGATTTATATAGATAGAATTTTGATACTAACATTCATGAATATGTGGAACATGAAGAAATATCGGATAGTTGTAGGAGTATGGATGCTTTTGTTGTCGTCAGCTTCGTGTATGGACGATACAGGACGATACGGGCAAGACAACCGGAACTACCGGATAACCGCCTCCATTGAGGATGCAAATGTGGCGTCTCGTGTGGCAGACAAAAATAACCGGACTTCATTCACGAAAAATGACGAGATTTTTATCGGGTGGAGCGGAAGCGCCTCTTATAAGTACCTCTGTTCGGGAACGGACAACGTATTTGTTCCGAACGCTTCGGATGCCAACCGGGAATTATGGACGGGACTACTGAATGCCTCCTCAACGAAGGAAGTATATGCTTGGTATGGAACTATGAGCAGCACCTTGCCCGCAGTGGGGACCAATATTTCCATTCCGCCGGACCAGACCTCGGATAGCAAGATGTTGTCCGCCATTTGTATGGCGGCACATCAGTCGGCGTCTTCCACAACCAATACGCTGGATTTTACATTTCACCATCTTACGGCACGACTTTTTATCTCCGTGGATGTGGTGGATGATATAGTGATGCAGGAAGACGTTATGGGAGCAACGGCACGGCTCAACCGTATCTATACAGCGGGGAATGTAGCTACGGATACCTCCTCCAAAGAGTATCTGCTGAACGTTCCGACCGACAAGGCAGGCACGGGTAGTATTCGTATGAATCGGTCGTGGTCGGACCAGGAAGCGTTTCATTTGGATTTCGAATGTCTGCTGCCACCCCAGATACTGGGCGAGGAACAGAACGTCACAATCATTCTGGCCAACGGTAAGGAGTACGATTGCCACGTAAGTGCCGACCTCACACTGGCAGCAGGGCAGAAGACCATTCTGACCGCAGAATTAAAAGCAAGCGAGAGTTCGACTTTCCAACCGAAACTGACAACGATTCCCAACGCAACAAGTGCTTTTTCCGGTAATCGACTGTTCTGTGCCATAAAAGACAATTCTACCGATGAGTTTAGCTATCATATATATGACCTGCAACCGGACGGTTCGTGGGGAGAAGGAGTACTCGTGTATGAGGATGAGGCTGGAACCACACCGTTTCCGACAAATCAGTACAAAAGCATCCTGAAAAAGAGTCCCGCAATCGATATTTCCGGTGATTATGTCGTGGTTAGCGCTGATACCGGAAATAACAATAATTCTACTTTCTTCATCAAAAAGAGCAAGACTACCGGAAAATGGTATTGTGCGAACGGGCAGATTCAAGGGCATGGATATAGTGTCTGTATCAGCAATGATTTTTTGGTTAGCGGAAATCATGTAAACAGTGGAAGTGCTTATAATCACGCTTATATATATCCTATTGATGAAGACGGTAATTTGGGTGCTGTTCAAGATTCACCGGCAGGAATAGGTGCCTATAAATGCTCCATTTATGGAAACATACTCGCCACCAATACCGGTGTGTATGAATACGATGAGAGTGATGGGGGATGGAAAAAGTTATTTAATACTGCCTATGGAAAAACCCAACGTGTAGCCACTGATGGGAAAAGAGTGATAGCACAGGATGGAAGTTCGATATCCGATGTGCGTATTTATAATGTGGAAACACATTTGGAGGAAGCATGGGACGGTGCAAAAGCAAGAGCAGCGCAAAGCAGGCCGATAGGTATTTACGGGAATTATGCCTTGGCAGGCACAACCACTGCAATAAACATTTGCTACAGAGATCCTGGCACAGGAAAGTGGAGTATCATTAATCCGGATGGGGGATTTCTGGAAATGATGAAACATTGGGACCCAAGTATTACACTGACAGAAATTAGCGGAGAAAATCTTGTTATAAAAGGTACACGTGCCATGATTGTTAGTAGTGGCTCATCCTTCTTTATCGAAAACATAGATAAGATGGTAGAAGATTATCTGGCGAATCCATATTAGAGGGAGCAAAATGACACTTCGACCGATATGCCGGAAGTCTCTTTTCAAACGATTACAATAAATATAACCTGGACGGAGAGAGCCGCTGAATGCCCCTCTTTCCGTCTATTAAAAACAAGAATATGGCAAAGAATTTACTCAAAGTATGGATGGCGGACAACACCGTCACCACTGATGACAAAACGGACAAAATTTTCGTCCTCGAATCTACCCGTAGCGTTGACCAACAGTTCGTGCTGGACCGGATGGCTGCCAAAAATCCCGGTCTGCACCGCGAAACGATGTCGGCAAGTATCAACCTTTATCACGAAGTTATCTCCGAACTGGTGATGAATGGATATAGTGTCAATACGGATCTTTTTCGTGCCGTTCCGCAGCTCAAAGGGCTTGCCGAAGGCAATGCATGGAATCCGGAAAAGAACTCTATATATGTGTCGCTGACGCAGGGAAAAAAGTTGCGGGAGGAGATTAAAGACACTACCGTACAGATTTTGGGCGACCGACAGGCTACTATGTACATCAACGGCACATTGGATGCCGCCACGCGGGCTACCAACCTTTCGGCTACTGCCGGACGTAACTTTACAGTTCTGGGGAAGAACATAAAGGTAGCAGGCACCGACGCCTCGGTAGGCATCACCCTCACTGCCTCCGAAGGAGGAAGCGTCACAAAGCTCGACGCTGATATGCTGGTAGTAAACGATCCGTCACGACTTATCATCTTGCTGCCTTCCGGCTTGAAAGACGGAGAATACACGCTCACCGTTACCACACAATTTGTTGCCGGAAAAACGTTATTGAAGTCTCCTCGCCAAGCCTCGCAAATTATTTATATTGGTGAAGCCCCTGCCGGAGGTGGTTCGGGTTCGGGCGGTGGAGACGAGGAAGCACCCGACCCTACAGTATAAGCGTTGGTAGCTTCCGGTAGCAATAGCCTCCCTATATCCTCCCTGTCCTTTAGTAATATACCGGATTTTTGATGTGTCTGCCTTGATAGATTATCAAGGCAGGCATGACAGGGTGACAAGGCGGTCTTGACAGAGTTATCAAGGCAGGCTTGACAGAGCTATCAAGGCAGACACGACAGAGTTATCAGTTTTTTAATCCGCTTGAATGGAAAATTCTTCCATCCGTTCCAATTCCCAACCACGAAACTACATCACAATGCAAGGTAACTCGGTGCCCTCTACTAATCGGTGCACCTTCGTTGCAGCGGCATATTTTTTAATCTGCTCTACCGCTTCTTGCCATTGTGCTTTGGCTTTGTTGTCGGCAATGTTAAGAAAAAGACCTGAACTAAATTCTTCGGTGAATGTTCTTTATGATATAAATGTATAATAGTTATATAATATGGAACCTCATCATCACGAACATAATCACCGGATAACGTCGCTTAATAAAGCTTTTATTATAGGTATCGCTCTGAACATCTCTTTCGTTATAGTCGAGTTCGGAGTCGGTTTTTATTACGATTCTCTGGGCTTGCTTTCTGATGCCGGTCATAATCTGGGCGATGTGGCAAGTCTGATACTTGCTATGCTGGCTTTCCGGTTGGAGAAAGTTCATCCGAACAGTCGTTATACGTACGGATATAAGAAAAGCACCATACTTGTTTCTTTGTTGAATGCGGTCATATTATTGGTTGCCGTAGGGATAATTATCGCTGAAAGCATAGATAAGCTGTTTCATCCGGTATCTGTTGACGGTTCCGCCATTGCTTGGACTGCCGGAGTAGGAGTGGTGATCAACGCACTTACTGCCTGGCTTTTTATGAAGGATAAGGATAAAGACCTGAATGTAAAAGGAGCCTACCTGCACATGGCAGCTGACGCACTGGTCTCTGTCGGAGTAGTTGTTTCCGGTATTATTATCATGTATACGGGATGGAGCATCATCGATCCGATTATCGGATTGGGCATCGCTGTGATTATTATTGTTTCTACCTGGGGATTACTTCACGACAGTCTTCGATTATCGCTGGATGGGGTTCCGGTGGGAATCGATACTCAGCAGATTCAGCAACTGATAGTGGAACAGCCGGGGGTAGAAAGCTGTCATCATCTGCATATTTGGGCCATCAGTACCACGGAAACGGCTTTGACTGCACACGTTGTCATCGATAATATGGAAAAAATGGAAGAAATAAAACACTTGATCAAGAGCCGATTAGATGAAGCAGGCATTCATCATGCTACCTTAGAATTTGAATGTATAGGCGTTTCGTGTGAAACAGAAAATAACTGTTGTTAGGTATTTGTAGCATATAATATAGTTATATGTTGTGATTGTCCAGGCTGTAAAGAGTATCTATTTTTGCAGTCTAGATTATTCTATATAACAAATACTACAATGAGGTCATTTATTTTTTCTTTGATTATAATTATTTTTTCAGCTATTTATTCTCAAACAATCTGTGCCCAACAAAGAGATATTGTATTAACTGGTACCGTTACTGACCATCAGGGAGAGCCCTTGCCAGGTGTTACCATTCGCGTTCGGAATACCCAGTTTGGTACAGTAACGGATGCAGATGGACGATATTTGTTACGTGGCCGATGGGAAGAAGGAGATATAGTTATTTTTTCTTTTATCGGAATGAAGAATGTCCGTGTGAAGTATGTCGGACAAAAGGTACAGGATGCTGCTATGCAGCAGGATACCCAATCATTAGAAGAGGTGGTAGTAGTTGCCCGTCCTAATATCAATGAAATGGATATTCGTGCAAAATCCGGAGTTGTGCAGCGGGTAGACATGGAACGATTGAACAGTAAACCAATGATTGATATGTCCTTGGCTTTACAAGGAACGGTGCCCGGTTTGATTGTGACCAATACAGGGGATCTTGGTTCAAAACCTAAAATACGTATCCGGGGAAACTCTTCTTTCCGTGAAGGAGATACTGCCAATGAACCATTGTACGTAATGGATGGTAAGGTTATATCGTCAGATGCATTTATGACACTTAATCCGTCAGACCTTAAAGAGATAAAAGTTCTGAAAGATGCTGTAGCTTGTGCCTTATACGGTATAAAGGCTGCCAATGGAGTGATTGAAATCACTTCTTTGCGTGGAAATCCCGATGGAAGGCTGACAACCAATTACAGTTTCAATATGGGTATCACTACTCGGGGACGACGAGGAGTGGAAATGATGGATACCGATGAAAAACTGGAACTGGAACGGCGTTTACAGAATGCCTCTACTCCCGGCTATCGGTATAGTGAAGATTATTACCGGAAATATTTCCCGAACAGTCCGGATTTGAATAGTATGATTGCCGAGGGACAGGGAGTGCTTGATTCCTTGAGGAATATTCATACCGATTGGTTTGATGAATTAATACATCGCAGTATTTATCAGCGACATAACCTCAGTGTCAGGGGAGGGACGGAGAACACCTCTTATTATATATCTGCCAATTATGCCCAACAAGGAGGACGGGTACCGGGGAATGATACGCATCGTTTCACTGCTCGTATGAGTCTTGATCAGAAATTGGGACGATGGGGATATCTCTCTCTGAGTACTGATGCAGGATATTCGGAGACAGATACACCGAACGGGAGTTCTTATTCGCCTACCGATCTTGTATATCAACTCAATCCTTACGAAACGACAACTGGAAAATTAGTATCTTATTCAAATGCATCGTCTGATTATACTTATAATGATCTGGTCAGACAGTATAATAGTAAATCGACAGATAAACGCGGTGGAGTAAGTGGAAGTTTAAACTTAGAGCCAGTGAAGGGATTGAATATCGATGCGGTGGCAGGTATTGATGTGTTGTTGAACGAAATGCTTACCTTGGTACCTTCTACCGCTTTATCAGAACGTGTTGGAGGAGTACGGGAAGAGGAACGGGGAAAGTTGACGAAGGGAAAGAATGTAACAACAAATGTATCTTCAAATGTCCGTATTACCTATAATAAGGAAATTGCGGGCAAGCATGATCTGACCTTTGGTGGTAATATGGACTATTATATGGCTGATGTTGATAATGTTTCTATTACCGGTTATGGAGTCGGTACCCAAATGTCTCCGGCACTTATCAATCAATCTATCACTGGAAACCGGAAACCATCAGTGGGTTCGCATAAAGAAAAGACTGCTCAATTGGGGGTAGGTCTGGTGGCGGGGTATAGCTTTGCGACCACTTATGACTTTTTTGCCACTTACAAAGCCGATGCTTCTTCTGTTCTTCCCAAAGATAAACGTTGGAATGCCGCATGGGCAGTCGGACTGGGATGGACGGTCAGTCAGTATCCTTTTCTCAAAGACAATAAATTCATTACACGCCTGAATCTGAAAGCTTCCTACGGGCAAATGGCAAACCTGGCGGGTGTATCAGCTTCTTCAACGATAGGTACTTTTTCTTATTCTACCAGTTATTACGGCAATGCCCGCCTTTTACAATTGGCCGAACTTTATAATACCGACCTGAAGCCGGAACAGACTATTACTACAGATTTTAGTCTTTCCGTTGAATTTTTTAAGCGTCTGACACTGGATGCTAATATCTATAGGCGTGAAACGACGGATGCGTTGCTCGATGTTCCTGTCCCTCTATCCAATGGGTTCAGTACAATGAAGCGTAATATTGGAATACTCCGTAATGAAGGTTTCGAATTAAGTGCCTTGGTGAAGTTATTCGATACTACGGACTGGCGTATGTCTTTACGCGGTTCGTTGGCTTACAATCGTAATAAAGTGGTCGATTTATATCATGCAGATCGTTTATATGCAAGTGAAGAGGCTATTGTCCCCGACTATGAGGTGGGGAAATCTTATGATATGATTTACGGACTAAAATCGTTGGGTATTAATCCGATAACTGGGCTTCCTGTATTTCTGGGAGCAGATGGCAGCGAAGTTCCCGCTACCGAGAATCCGAAAAAAGAGAATATAGTAGCATTGGGGCATTCTACACCACCATATAGCGGTACACTGAACCTGAGCTTTTCTTACCGTGAGTTTGATTTGGATATGGATTTCTATTATGTGTTCGGAGGGTATCAGAAATATAATTATTCGTATGTTCGCGATGACGATAATGCCAATAAAAATGCAATTAAAGGACAGTTGCAGAATATGTGGTTTCAAAAAGGGGATGAAGGGAAAATTTATTATTCTCCTTTCTTTAGCTCATCTGCTCTTGCTTCATTGACTGATTATGCCAATACGGAAACGGTTGGTAAAAGCGATTACCTGAAGCTATCGATGGTGTCATTACGTTACCGTGTTCCGCACGCATTTCTGGAGAAGAATTGTAAATTTATCAAGTATGCTAATATCGCTTTTCAAGCTTCTAACTTATTTATGATTACTCCTTATAAAGAATCCGATCCGGAAACCGGTTCATTGGCGGGAACAATGCAGCCTGTGTTAACTATTAATTTAAGTTTGACTTTCTAACAGATGGAAATATGACTATAATAAAAAGAAATAGAATGCAAGGTCGGATGAAGACCGTTATTTGTTATTTTTTGTCGGTATTTTGCTGTACGGCTTGTTCGCTTGATATTCCCTACGAAAATCAATTTTCCGATCCGGATGCCATTACTACACCGCATACTGCCCGTGAATTGCTGGCAACTGCTTATAATTCCCTGCCAAATCCGGATTTTGAGTTGGCTGTATTGGGCGATGATTTTGTTCCGACCTATTTGATTAACAGAAATGCTAATCTGAATAATCTTTATAAGTGGCAGCCACAACCGATCGAAGATTTGTCCCTGTCTTTGTGGAAAGATTATTATGCGACGATAGCTATTGTCAATGCCGTATTAGAGCGGGTAGATGGCATATCAGTGACTACAGAAAGAGAAAAGCTGCAATTACAATGTATCATTAGCGAAGGGAAGATACTGAAAGCATATTGTTACTTTAATTTATTGCGGTTGTTTGCTCCGGACTATGGAGATGGTGCGGAGAAAGACGGAATAATATTGAAAGACCAGTTTAAACTGGGATTCCTGAAACGTTCGAGTATTGAAGAGTGCGTGAAGGCTATCCGTACTATGCTGACCGAAGCTACGGAAGTGGATAATAATCCTGCGGAAATTTACTGGTTTTCTCAGATAAGTGGTTATTATTTATGGGCTATGCTGGAATTATATTCCCGAAACTACGATCAGGCGATCATTTATGCCGGAAAGGTGATGGAGGCGAAAGGAGGATATGATGTGCTTGGAGAATCAGTCTATAGTAAGTTTTGGGGAAATGAGGCATGTGCAGAGAGAATTTTTTCTTTGTTCACTACCAATTCATATTATAAGGATATCAATTATGATCGTAACAAAGGCGATCACTTGACTTTGAATTCAGCTTTGTTGAATCTTTATTCCGAAGGGGATATTCGTTATGAAAGGACTGTGTATCCGTTGGAGATGGCAGGAGAAACGGGTGGGGTGGTTATAGCAAACTGCCTGGGAAAATATAACAAAATGAATTGGGAAAAGAAAGAAATACAATATATCCATAAATTTAGGGTAGCCGGAGCTTGCTTTATCTTGGCGGAGGCGTATTGTAAGGATGGAAAGGAACATGATGCACAGGCGATAGAAGTGATGAATAATTATCTTGCACAGCGGCGGGCTACTTTAGTGGATACACAGCTTACTGGTGACCAGTTGTTGAAAGCTATTCTGCAAGAGAAATGGAAAGAATTTGCAGGCGAAGGAGAACGCTATTTTGATTTGAAGCGCTATCGGAAAAGTATCCTTACCGGATGGAACAGTAATATGAAAGATAAACGAGTGGAAAAGGATGATTACCGTTGGACTTTTCCAATACCGAAAGCGGAATATTTGTATAATGAAAATGTATCACAGAATGAGGGGTGGACTAAAATTGAAAACAACTAATAGTATAACAATAAATTTAAATGAGAAGAAAATGAAGAAAGTTTTTATTTATGCTATGGGAGGAATTATTCTTCCTTTCCTGGCTTCGTGCGGGGACGATAAAAATGAGACTAAATATGAAGGTGTGAACAAAATTTATCTGTCGGCGCAGGATCCGGTGATAGAAGAGATGGAAGATACACCACTGACCGTTAGTGTGGATTTGACTTCGGCTTGTGAGCAGGATATGTCTTTTAACTTCAAAATCCTGAATGATGAAGATGGCATCTTGAAGTTGGAAAATAATCCTGTAGTTATTCCGGCGGGAAGCAAATCTGCTACTTTCCAAGTGGTATCCAATCAGAAAGAATTGCTTGTAGAAGATACCTACTTTGATATTGGTATATCCGAACTACCTTCGTGGAATATGGAATTGAGTGCTGTGTTGAAGGTACGTGTAAAGCCGAATCCACAGATTCCCCAACTGACGGAAGCACAGAAGGCGTTGATTGAGGGTTATAAGACGAAGTATGGGATTGACTTAAACGAATGGCTGGGAGTTGTTTCTTGTCACACTACCGTACATAGTCCGGCAGACGGTTATTCGGAAGCTTTTGCTGCAGCTTTTACCAAAGAATATGATAGAAAAACGATTATCACATTGAGTGAACTGGCTACAGCAGAAATACCGGTACTAAAAATGGTGGATGATCCAATGGGATTGACGGAATATCTGGCTTGGGTACTGCGAAAAGAAACGGTCGAGAATACGGAGTTCTGGTATGGGGAATATGCCAGTCCCAGCTATGCAATGATCATGAATTTGCTGAACTGGAACAGGGAGAATCCGGGAACTCTGACAATGTCTCTGGATAACCTCAGATTAAAAGAACTGTCAGACGGGACAGCTGATGTTGAGTTTATAGGGATAAAGACTAATGTATATGGAGAGTCTGTTCCTGTTGTTCCTTTTGAATTTGTGTTTACTCCCTGGGAGTTACAGAAACAAAAGATTAAAGAAGGCAATCCTGATGCTATAGACCTGGAAGCACAGGATGGAACGGCGAATCCTGATTATTATCTCCTGCGTACTTCTGCAATAAAAGATGAATTTGGGGATGAGGCAAATTTTATAGAGCCTAAAGGAAATTTCAATTTTAATGCAGGTGGCAAGATGGTATTTCAATTTGTAATGGATCATTCTTTAGCAGGAGGATATACTCGTGTACAAGTGGAATATGCAAAGAAGTAAATTAAGGTCTATTTTAATGGCGGCTATTTTCATAGTCTCCATGTCTCCCCTTATTGTTTATGCACAGACAAGCTTCATTCCGCTTCCGGCAGGAACGCTGGAAGGTCGCTTGCCCAATGGATTGCGTTATCTGATTTTGAGGAATTCTTCTCCTGCCTCCCGGATCGAATTTCGTCTGGTGATGGAGGTGGGCTCTGTACAAGAGACCGAACAGGAGAAAGGATGTGCCCATTTTTTGGAACACGTAGCTTTTGGCGGTACGACTCATTTTCCTAAACGTTCGTTGGTGGAATACCTGGAGTCTTTGGGAATGAAGTATGGACAAGACATCAATGCCTTTACCGGTTTTGACCGTACCATTTATATGTTTGCTGTTCCAGCAGATCATCAGAAAGAAGAAGTCATTGATCGTTCGTTACTTATCATGCGTGATTGGCTGGATGGCATTTCCATGAGTTCAGAGAAAGTGGAGAATGAAAAAGGAATTATACTGGAGGAACTGCGTGGTTATGATTTGGGAGATGATTTTTATTCGTTAAAGATAGGACAGGGGATATTCGGACACCGTATACCGTTAGGTACAGTGGAAGATATCCGGAAAGTAACGCCACAGATATTGGAGGGATATTATCAGAAATGGTATGTACCTTCTTTAGCCACTTTAATAGTTGTCGGAGATATTTCTCCTCAAGACATAGAAATTAAAATTAAGGAAGGTTTTTCTTCATTGCAAAAGCGTCCGGTGAATGGTTTCCGAACCTATCCGCTGGAATATACTAAAGGTATCCATTTATCGGAAATCCGTGATTCGTTGCAGACTAAAACGAAAGTCGAACTAATGATTCCGCATCCTTGTGTGGTAGAACGTACTATGGAAGATGCAGTGATGAAACAGATGGGGAGATTGCTTGTCAGAGCAGTTTCTTCCCGTTTTCAAGGACGAAAATTGAAGACTAGTGTTTCAGATCAGTGGTATCTAAGTGACAAGAATCATTTGGTCTTAACAGTGGAAGGACAAAACAGGAGTGAGTTATTGGCGGCGATTTCTGCTACCGTAGCCGAATTGAATGAGTTGATTCGTCACGGATGGCAAGAGGAAGAATTGGAAGATATAAAAGATGATTTTTGTCATCAGATGCAGTCGGGTACTGGCAATTTATCACGTTCCTCTTCTGCATGGTGTGATGACTTTGTGGATTATGTGATATCAGGCGACCGGTATCTTACGGATACAACCCGACAGGAACAACTCAAAACCGACATAAGAAAAGTGGAAGGTAGCTCTTTACAGGCTTTGTTGAAAGAATGGCTTTCTTATTATAAAGAAACTCTGCTGGTAGGATGTAGCAGCCACACCGGATTAGGTGCTCCGTTGACGAAAGAGGAAATAGCTGATGCATGGGCACAGGGAGAACAGACAGAATGTACTGCTTACTCTTATGTCCGTCCGGATAGAAAGGAGGAAACAGAAATAGCTACACCTCCTTGTCTTGCGTCACGTCAGTTTTTTGATTCAACTTTTATTGCCCGTATTGTAGAATATCCTCACACACGGATTCGGGAAGTGGAACTAAAAAATGGAATCCGCTTGGTACTGAAGCCTACACAGGAAGCAGATACAGCTTTGCTTCTGACCTCTTTTGCTCCTTTTGGAACTTCCTCTTTGCCTGATGAAAAGTATCCTTTGCTGGAAGGTATCGGATATATGGATATGGGAGGCATTGCAAAAGTAGACGGAGAGATGCTTTCGGATTATCTTTCTCAAAAAGAAATTTCGCTCACGATGGCGATGGAGAATCACTGGCATGGTTTCATAGGTATGGCCTCTGTTGCCCATGCTCCGGAGTTTTTTAATTTGATTTTTGAAAAGATATTCGATCCGGAACTTAAATATGATGATTTTGAAGAGATTCGTCAGGAATTGCTGAAGGATTATGGCAAAGAAACTATGCTGGAAAAAATGCTGAAGCGTGCTCCGGACCGTTTGCTTTCTGCCCGTATGGATGAATTGATGGGAGCTGCCATACCCCGTTCATCCAATAAACTTTCCATTGATCAGATCAAGAGTCAGAATCTGGATTCTATCGCTGTTTTCTATAAAGAACTTTACGCACGCCCCGAAGGAACGACGTATGTTATCTGTGGCAATTTTGATACGGATACTATCATGCGGCAGTTTGTATCTGTGTTCGGGAGGATCCCTGCTTCGTTGTGTCCATCGGAGTATTCTTATCCTCATTTTGAACTTCCGGTTGAAAAACATATAGAAGGTTTTCCGAACGATAATGAGACACAGACCTTATTTGATTATCTTTTCTTCGGATATTATCAACCGGGTCTGAAGAGTACGTTAACACTGAAACTGATGCGTGATGTGATTCGTAATCGTTTGATTTCCGTGCTTAGGGAACGTGAATCATTGGTTTATTCGCCTTATATATCGTTGATGTATGAGGGAATTCCCTGGCGGACATTCTACTTTGATATCAATGCGTCTGCTGATAACCGTAATATGCCCGAAATAGATATTCTGTTGAAAGAGATATTGCATAAACTGCAGTTGCAGGAAATAGGAGAAGAGGAATTAAGAAATATCAAACGCTCTTTTCTGATAGCTAAACGCGAAGCGTTGAATGAAGAAGCTCCTGCCAACTGGCGTACTACCTTAGTCGGATTACTGAAGAATGGAGAGTCGTTGGCTGATTTCGAGCAGTACGAGCAGTGTCTTGAGAGTATTACCCCTGCTACTTTGCGTGAGGCGTTTAACAGCTATCTGAGTCTTGAAAATTATAGTCTGCTATATTTAAGTAAAAACAAACTGAAAAATGACACAAAGAATAATTAAACGGTTGCTATGCCTGGTCTGTTTGTGTGGCTGCTGTCTCGGTGTGGTATCTGCACAGGGAGATATGAACAAACGCGCTTACGTATTATTTGATAATACCGGTAAGGAGATTACTTACGGAGAGTTAGTTAAGCAACTCTCCGGTTATGACATTGTCTTTCTGGGAGAAATACATAACTGTCCGATTACGCATTGGCTGGAATTTGAGATAGCTCGTTCGATGTACGCTATTCATAAAGATAAGCTGATGCTGGGAGCGGAAATGCTGGAGAGTGACAATCAGCTGATTCTGGATGAATATATGCAACGTCAGATTTCTTATGATCACTTTGAGGCAGAAGCCCGCCTGTGGGATAATTATAATACGGATTATTATCCGGTCGTTTTCTTCGCTAAGGAACATGGCATTCCGTTTGTTGCAACTAATATCCCCCGACGTTATGCTAATAGTGTGAAAAATAAAGGAATCGAAGTACTTGATTCTTTGTCAGATGAAGCTAAAAGGTACATTGCACCTTTGCCTGTTCCTTTCGAATATAATGAGAAAGAAAGTGAAGCGGCTTTTAGCATGATGAATATGCTGGGAGGAAAGCAGAGCGGAGATAACCGGAAACTGGCTCAGGCACAAGCTGTCAAAGATGCCACGATGGGATGGTTTATTGCTCATAATATGAAAGATAAGTTTCTGCACATCAACGGAAACTATCATTCTGACTTCAAAGGTGGAATTATACCTTATTTGCTTCGTTATCGTCCCGGAACAAAAGTAGTGACAGTCACTTCTGTACGCCAAGAATCCATTCATCAACTGGATGAAGAAAATAAAGACCGTGCAGACTTTTATATTTGTGTTCCTGAAGATATGGTGAACAGTTATTAAGGCAGCTTGTCTTTTTAAGTGAAGATAATAAAAGTCTCTATAAAATAGCTTTATGGAGACTTTTTTGTACCTTTGCGCCCTTAAACTAACTAACCTTTAAAAAACATGTTTACTGACTTATTGCATTCCTCTTATTTCTCGCTCTTTCTGATAGTAGCGTTGGGATTTATGTTAGGAAGAATTAAGATTAAGGGGCTATCGCTTGATGTGTCAGCGGTGATCTTTATTGCTCTTCTTTTTGGACACTTTGGTGTTATTATTCCTAAAGAATTAGGAAACTTCGGTTTGGTACTTTTTATTTTTACCATCGGTATTCAGGCCGGTCCCGGATTCTTCGACTCTTTTCGTAGTAAAGGAAAGACGCTGATTCTCATTACTATGCTTATTATCTGTTCTGCCTGCCTCACGGCAGTAGGTTTGAAGTATGCGTTCGATATTGATACGCCGAGTGTAGTCGGATTGATTGCAGGAGCTTTGACCAGTACTCCGGGATTGGCGGTAGCAATTGATAGTACCCACTCTCCGTTAGCATCCATTGCTTACGGTATCGCTTATCCGTTTGGTGTAATCGGAGTGATTTTGTTTGTGAAGCTGCTTCCCAAAATCATGCGTGTAAATTTGGATCAGGAAGCCCGTCGCCTTGAAATAGAGCGCCGCGGACAATTTCCGGAGTTGGGCACTTGTATCTACCGTGTCACTAATGCAAGCGTATTCAACCGTAGCTTGATGCAGATCAATGCACGGGCAATGACAGGTGCTGTTATTTCCCGTCTGAAACATAAAGATGAAATATCCATCCCCACCGCGCATACAGTATTGCACGAAGGAGACTATATTCAGGCAGTAGGCAGTGAGGAATCACTGAATCAGCTGTCTGTATTAATTGGCGAACGTGAAGAAGGTGAACTTCCTTTGGATAAAACACAGGAAATCGAGTCCTTACTATTGACCAAGAAAGATATGATCAATAAGCAACTGGGTGATCTGAATTTACAGAAAAACTTCGGTTGTACGGTGACCCGTGTTCGTCGAAGCGGTATTGACTTATCTCCGTCACCGGATTTGGCTTTGAAGTTTGGTGATAAACTGATGGTGGTAGGAGAGAAGGAAGGCATCAAAGGAGTAGCCCGCCTACTGGGAAACAATGCGAAGAAACTTTCCGATACTGATTTCTTCCCCATCGCGATGGGTATTGTGCTGGGGGTCTTATTTGGTAAGTTGAATATTTCTTTCTCCGATACACTGTCGTTTTCACCTGGATTGACCGGAGGAGTATTGATGGTGGCGTTGGTTTTGAGTGCCGTTGGTAAGACAGGGCCTATCATTTGGTCTATGTCCGGCCCCGCCAATCAACTGTTGCGGCAGTTAGGTCTGTTGCTTTTCCTTGCTGAAGTCGGAACCTCTGCCGGAAAGAACCTTGTGGCTACTTTTCAGGAAAGCGGATTACTGATGTTCGGAGTGGGTGCAGCTATCACAGTAGTACCGATGCTGGTTGCGGTAATTGTAGGACGCTTGGTATTCAAGATCAACATACTTGATCTACTGGGAACCATTACGGGAGGTATGACCAGTACTCCGGGACTGGCTGCTGCCGATTCGATGGTAGACAGTAATATTCCAAGCGTGGCATACGCGACCGTTTATCCGATTGCTATGGTATTCCTTATTTTATTTATACAGGTGATATCTTCAGCTGTGTATTAATGAAAATCAGTATATATAGGTATTGATTGTTAAAATAATAGTTTGTATCTTTGCCGCCTCAAAATTTAAGATGAGGTGAAACGATTGTCATTGAATATCATGCGCTGTTTCTTGCCGGTACTGTTTGTATCGTATTTGGTAAGTATCACATTCTTTGCTCACATACACGTGGTCAATGGCGTGACAATCGTCCATTCGCATCCTTTCAAGAAAGGGGCGGCACATAAGCACTCAACAGTCGAACTGTTATTAGTTCATTTCCTGTCACATCTGACAACGGACGGTGCGGCTGTTGTGTTTGCTCTCTCTCTTTTTATTCCATTCCTCTTGTGGCGGTTGCATGGTATTACGCAGCATACGCACTACTATTCTCCCTATCATGGGGTGGTGGCACTCAGAGCCCCTCCTGCTATTCGTTTTTCCGTCATTTGAACCGATGGTATCCTGCTTTATGGTAAAGCGGGAAGTCCTCATCTGTTTGTTCACATCATCACTTAACGAAAACGAATAACAAACGAAAAATGAAGAAATACATCTTTTCGCTTGTCTGCTTGTGCTGTGCATTGTTGCCTGCCCTCGAAGGACAAGCTGCTCTCCATGAGCATCCCGAATATCCGGATTTACGTAAATCGGATGCAAACATCGTAGGTCATATCCTTGATAAAAACACCAAAGAACACCTGCCTTATATTACTGTGGCATTGAAAGGTACAACGATCGGTACTGTGACCGATGCTACCGGACACTACTTTTTGAAGAACCTCCCCGAAGGTAACTTCGTGCTTGAAGTCAGCTCAGTAGGTTATAAAACCGTAAGACGCAATGTAACACTGAAGAAAGGCCGTACGCTGGAAGAAGATTTTGAAATAGAAGAAGATGCGGTTGCCTTGGACGGCGTAGTTGTTTCCGCCAATCGTAACGAGACCACCCGTCGTTTAGCGCCTACTTTGGTGAATGTAGTCGATATGAAAATGTTTGAAACGACCAACTCCACTACTCTGGCACAGGGATTGAGCTTTCAGCCGGGAGTACGCGTAGAATCCAACTGTCAGAATTGTGGTTTCCAGCAAGTACGTATTAACGGTTTGGATGGTCCTTATACACAAATCTTGCTTGATTCCCGTCCGATTTTCAGTGCACTTTCGGGTGTATATGGCATTGAGCAGATTCCTGCCAGCATGATAGAGCGTGTGGAAGTAATGCGTGGAGGCGGTTCAGCTTTGTTCGGGTCGTCTGCCATTGCCGGTACAATCAATATTATTACTAAAGAGCCGATTCGCAATTCAGGAATGTTGTCTCATACCATTACCGGTATTGGAGATGGAGACGCTTTCGATAATAATACTGCTTTGAATGCCTCTCTTGTAACGGACGATCAGCGTGCCGGTTTATATATCTTTGGTCAGAACCGCCACCGTTCGGCATACGACCATGATGGAGACGGATATTCTGAAATACCGAAAATACATGGCCAGACAATTGGTTTCCGTTCCTTCCTGAAAACGACTACTTATTCAAAACTGACTTTCGAATATCATCATATGGAAGAATTCCGCAGGGGAGGAGACTTACTGAACCGTCCGCCTCATGAAGCGAATGTGGCCGAACAGACAGAACATTCCATCAATGGCGGTGGATTGAAATATGACTATTTCTCACCAAACGAGAAGCACCGTTTTAATGTGTTTGCATCCGCACAACACATCAATCGTGACAGCTATTATGGTGGCGGGCAGGATCTGAATGCTTACGGAAACACTACCGACCTGAACTGGATGGCAGGATCACAATATGTCTACAGCTTCGGAAAATGTATTTTTATGCCTTCGGACCTGACTGCCGGAATCGAATTCAACCAGGATAAGCTGGAAGACAATATGTGGGGATATCACCGCACGGTAGATCAAAAAGTAAATATCGGTAGCGCTTTCCTGCAAAATGAATGGAAGAACGATCATTGGGGATTCTTGCTTGGCGGTCGTCTGGATAAGCATAACCTGATTGATCATATTATATTCAGCCCGCGTGCTAACCTGCGTTTCAATCCTACCCAAAATATTAACCTGCGTTTGAGCTATTCTTCCGGTTTCCGTGCACCGCAGGCTTTTGATGAAGATTTGCATGTGGAGAACGTAGGTGGAAATGTGGCAATGGTTGAGCTTGCAAAGGATCTGAAAGAGGAAAGATCACAGAGCTTAAGTGCTTCAGCAGATATTTACCACCGTTTCGGTGCATTCCAGATTAACTTTTTGGTGGAAGGGTTCTATACTAAATTGTCGGATGTCTTTGCATTGACTGATGGCGAAGTAAAAGACGGAATTCTGACACGTACACGCTATAATGCTCCCGGAGCACGTGTGATGGGACTGACACTGGAAGGAAAGATGGCTTATCTGAATAAATTCCAGATCCAGGCTGGGGCTACTTTGCAGCAGAGCCATTACAGCGAACCGCACGTGTGGAACAAAGAAGCTCCGGCAGTAAAGAAGATGATGCGTACCCCGAATACTTACGGCTATTTTACAGCTACTTATACTCCGGTCAAACCGTTGTCTATCGCCCTTTCCGGTACCTATACGGGTTCGATGCTGATACCTCACGAACCTGTTCCCGGATTCCTCGACAAACCGATTACGGTCAATACGGAAGACTTCTTCGATATCGCTCTGAAGGCGGCATACGACTTCAAACTCTATAAGTCGATGAACTTGCAGGTGAATGCCGGAATACAGAATATCTTCAATGCTTATCAGAATGACTTTGATAAGGGAGCCGACCGTGATTCGGGCTATATTTATGGCCCTTCACTGCCGAGAAGTTTCTTTGCTGGAGTGAAAATTAGCTATTAATAATGGTTTAATAATCTTTTTAGCTTATAAATCCTTATAAATGGGGATTGTTTCGGAACCGGACAATCCCTATCTTTGCCGCAGAAGATAAACCTTATCTTCGCTGCACAAAAACTGACGAATGAAACAAATATACCTGAATATAATGAAGTGGTTTTTGCCTGTACTGTTTATTTCGTACATGGCAGGGATTACTTTGTTTACTCACTCCCATGTGGTAAACGGGGTTACGATTGTTCATTCACATCCCTTTAAGAAAGGTGGCGAACATAGCCATACGACAGTAGAGTTTCAGCTGATTCACATATTGGACCATACATTGGTGACAGATAATGGTTTGACACCTTTGTTTGTGACTTCTGTCCTGTCTCTTTTATGTATTTTTCTCGCCTCTCCGCAGCGTATGCGGTATTGTCGTCCCTGTCCGGGCGCCATTTCTCTCAGAGCGCCTCCTGTCGTTTAGTCTGCATCACGTAGAAGCAGGCAGGTCTTCTTTGGAAACTGCTGTTGCTTCCCATCCTTATTATTTTTGATTTAAAACATTAAAAGACTAACGACAATGAAAAAATATCTTTTAGTCCTGGTCAGCCTATGTTGTGCCTTGTTGCCTGCATTGGCTGAACATCCGGAGTATCCGGAATTGAAAAAATCTGATGCGAATATAATTGGTCATGTATTGGATAAAAAGACAAGTGAGCATCTGCCTTATATTACCATAGCATTAAAGGGAACCACTATAGGAACCGTCACCGACGCTACCGGACACTACTTCCTGAAGAATCTGCCGGAAGGAAACTTTATGATGGAAGTCAGCTCGGTAGGGTATAAGACGGTTACCCGTAGTGTGACCTTGAAAAAAGGTAAAACGCTGGAAGAGAACTTTGAACTGGAAGAAGATGCGATTGCTCTGGACGGAGTAGTCGTCTCTGCCAACCGTAGTGAAACGACCCGACGTCTGGCACCGACTCTGGTCAATGTAGTAGATTTGAAACTGTTTGAAACCACTAATTCTTCTACATTATCACAGGGCTTGAATTTTCAGCCTGGTGTCCGTGTAGAGACTAACTGTCAGAATTGTGGGTTTCAGCAAGTCCGGATCAATGGGCTGGACGGCCCCTATACACAGATACTCATCGACTCCCGTCCCGTGTTCAGTGCCCTTTCCGGGGTATACGGGCTGGAGCAGATTCCTGCCAGCATGATCGAACGTGTAGAAGTCATGCGCGGGGGTGGATCGGCATTGTTCGGCTCTTCGGCCATTGCGGGAACGATCAATATCATTACGAAGGAGCCTCTGCGAAATTCCGGTCAGTTATCGCATACGATCACTTCCATTGGTGGCAGTTCCGCATTCGATAACAACACCTCGCTGAATGCTTCCCTTGTAACGGACGATCATCGTGCCGGATTGTATATCTTCGGGCAGAACCGTCATCGGTCGGGATATGATTATGACGGAGACGGATTTACGGAACTTCCGAAACTGAAGAATCAGACGGTCGGTTTCCGTTCTTATCTGAAAACGAGTACTTACTCCAAACTAACGTTTGAATACCATCATATGCAGGAATTCCGCCGTGGTGGAGATATGCTGGATCGTCCTCCTCACGAAGCCCATATTGCCGAGCAGTTACAACACTCCATAGATGGCGGAAGTCTGAAATACGATTATTTCTCACCGAATGAAAAGAATCGTTTAAGTGTTTTTGCCTCGGCAGCCAATACGGATCGTGACAGTTATTATGGTCCCGGCAACGATCCTCTGAAAGCATACGGAAAGACGACCGACCTCACCGCTATGGGCGGTGTGCAATATGTGCACACATTCGACAAATGTCTTTTCATGCCTTCCGACCTGACAGCGGGACTCGAATATAACCGTGACCGGCTGAAAGATAATATGTGGGGATACGACCGCCATACGGACCAGACGGTCAAGGTTTACAGTGCTTTTCTACAGAACGAATGGAAAAACAAACATTGGGGAATTTTGATTGGCGGGCGTCTGGATAAGCACAATATGGTGGATGATGTTATTTTCAGCCCGCGTGCCAACCTGCGTTTCAATCCTACGGATAATATCAATCTGCGTTTGAGCTATTCTTCCGGCTTCCGCGCCCCACAGGCATTTGACGAAGATATGCATATCGAAAATGTAGGTGGAACAGTGGCGATGATCGAGCGTGCAAAGGACTTGAAAGAGGAAAAATCGCAGAGCTTCAGTGCATCCGCAGATATGTATCACCGCTTTGGTGCTTTTCAGACTAATCTGTTAGTAGAAGGATTTTATACGAGGCTGACTGATGTGTTCGTGTTAGGAGGGCCTTTTGACCGTGGTGACGGTGTGCTGGTGAAAATACGCAGCAATGGTCCGGGAGCCAAAGTAATGGGATTGACTCTGGAAGGAAAGATTGCTTATCTTTCTTTGCTTCAAATACAGGCAGGACTGACATTGCAGCGCAGCCGATACGATGAACCGCATAAATGGCACGATGATGCGCCGGCAGAAAGAAAAATCTTCCGTACTCCCGATATCTACGGTTATTTTACGGCTACTTATACTCCCGTCAAACCGTTGTCCATTGCTCTCTCGGGTACATATACCGGCAGTATGCTTGTGCAGCGTATGGACATCAGCGCAGAAAACGTAGCAATGGGCGATATGCCCGAGCGAAAGGCGGAAGCCATCCGTACACCCCGGTTCTTCGATATGGGAGTGAAGATAGCGTATGACTTCAAACTCTATAAAACGGTAGACTTACAACTTAGCGGAGGTGTTCAGAATATCTTTGAAGCATATCAGAAAGACTTCGACAGAGGAGCTAACCGGGATTCCAACTATATCTACGGTCCTTCGCTTCCGAGAAGTTTCTTTGCCGGAGTGAAGATTAGTTATTGATACGATACCGGTCTGTTATTTTCAGAACATTTTATGCATCCGGGAATGTGATAAAACGATTGCTTCCCGGATGTTTTATAAATAAGTGACAGATTTGGCATTGATGATTTCAACGATAATCATGTCTGCCTGACCGATTTTTAGTATTTTTGGCGATTGTAAGTAAGCGATTCAAAGTCTTATCAGATTGTATTACGGATTATGATAAAAAGAAGATGGACGAAATGCTTCATTATTACGAATGTAAAGGCAGTAAAATAATTAGTTTGAATGACCTATTATGGCAACAGAAAATAAAATAAAGTATTTTGAAAATCGGGAAGACTGGAGAAAGTGGCTGATGGACAACTTTGAAACCGAAGACGAAATTTGGTTTGTATTTCCTCTTAAATCGTCAGGTGAAAAAAGTATTGCATACAACGATGCTGTTGAAGAAGCCCTTTGTTTCGAATGGATTGACAGTACGATAAAACCGCTTGATAAAGAACATAGAATTCAGCGTTTCACGCCTAGAAAACCTAAAAGTACATACTCGCAGGCCAACAAAGAAAGACTTAAATGGTTATTGGAAAATAAAATGATACACCCTGAATTTGAAGATAAAATACGCACTGTTTTATCTGATCCCTTTATTTTTCCCAATGATATAATGGATAGATTGAAAGAAGATGAAATAGCATGGAAAAACTACCGGCATTTTTCCGACGCATATAAGCGTATCCGAATTGCATACATTGAAGCAGCAAGGAAGCGACCGGAAGAATTTGAAAAGCGATTAAACAACTTTATTTGTAAAGTGAAAGAGAATAAGATGATAACCGGATTTGGCGGAATAGAAAAATATTATTGAGATTGTCCGAATCTTTATGAAAGAATGCCCTTATAGTCTGATGGAAGCGATGGAGCATCATTAGTAGTAAATTACTAAAAACTTTTCTTTCCCTTTTAGTAGTTTGCCTGTTTGAGTTGTATTATATATAGATAGTCAATAAAGTCAAAGTAATCAACTTATTAAACAGTTAACCTTATGTTCAAACAACTAAGTACTTCTCTACTGATTGCATCAGCATGTATTTTGTCCTCTTGCACGCCTACGGTGAAGCAGGAGATCGCAATTTTACCTACCCCCGTTAGTCTGACGGAACAGCTGGGTGCCTTCGTCTTAAAGGATGGAATGAAAATCGGCGTTTCCGATCAGTCCTTATTTCCGGCTGCCGGATATTTGCAGGATATTCTTCGGAATGTAGTGTCTACTTCTGTAGAGGTGACCGAAGCCGATAAGGCGGATATCTATCTCCAGCTAGGGCAGGATAATGGAAAGCCCGGTTCTTACAAACTTCAGGCTACTCCCAAGTCTGTTCAGGTTGAAGCCGGAGATTATTCGGGCATCGTTTCCGCTATTGCCAGCCTCCACCAACTGCTGCCTGCCGGAATAGAAGTGCAGGGAACGAAACAGGCTTTCTCCATTCCTGCCGTGCAAATAGAGGACTCACCGCGCTTTGAATGGCGTGGCTTTATGCTGGATGCTTCCCGTCACTTCTGGAATAAAGATGAAGTGAAACATATACTGGACCTGATGTCCTTGTATAAACTGAATAAGTTCCACTGGCATCTGACGGATGATCAGGGATGGCGGATTGAAATCGAGAAATATCCGTTGCTGACGGAAAAAGGAGCGTGGCGTAAATTTAACAAGCACGACCGTGGTTGTATGGAGCGTGCGGTAGAAGAGGACAATACCGACTTCCTGATTCCGGAAAACAAAATACGGATTGTAGAAGGAGATACTCTGTATGGTGGTTACTATACGCATGAAGATATCAAAGAAATTGTAGATTATGCTGCACAGAGAGGAATCGATGTGATTCCGGAAATAGATATGCCGGGGCATTTCCTGGCTGCTATTACCCAATACCCTGATCTCGCTTGTGACGGACTGATCGGCTGGGGAGAAACATTCTCTTCTCCTATTTGTCCGGGAAAGGATACGACGCTGGAATTCTGCCAGGATGTCTTTAAAGAGATTTTCGATCTCTTTCCTTATGAATATGTACACATGGGTGGTGACGAAGTTGAGAAAAATAACTGGAAAAAGTGCCCCCGTTGCCAGAAGCGAATCCGCACGGAAGGACTTAAATCGGTAGAAGATTTGCAGGCGTGGTTCGTGCGCGATATGGAGAAATTCTTCCTTGCCAATGGAAAGAAGTTGATAGGCTGGGATGAAGTTGTTGCCGACGGACTGACTTCGGATGCTGCCATTACCTGGTGGAGAAGTTGGTCGAAAGAGGCAGTGCCTATGGCCACTTCGCAAGGACAACGAGTGATTGCCTGCCCGAATGAATATTTCTATTTTGATTATGCGCAGGATAAAAACTCCGTGAAGAAGATATTGGCATACGATCCGTATGCAGACGATCGCTTGTCACCCGAACAGAAAGAATGTTTCTGGGGCGTGCAGGCTAATCTTTGGGCAGAATGGATTCCGTCCATGAAACGTATCGAATATCTGATACTTCCCCGTATGGTGGCGTTGAGTGAAATAGCTTGGGTGCAGCCGGAGGCGAAACCGGATCTGAAAGAGTTCTATCGTCAGCTTGTTCCGCATTTCAAGCGGATGGATATCCTTGGATTGAACTATCGGATACCCGATCTGGAAGGATTCTACAAAGTGAATGCTTTCCTTGATGAGGCTTCGGTTGATCTGACTTGTCCGTTGCCGGGCATTGAAGTTCGTTATACTACTGACGGAAGTATGCCGACTAAGCAATCCACTCTTTATGAAGGAAATCTGAAAGTGACGGAAACGACAGGTTTCACTTTCCGCACCTTCCGTCCCGACGGTACTCCATCGGACGTAGCACGTACCCGATACGTCAAAGCTCCTTATGCGGAGGCAACTGCTGCTCCGGCTTCTTTGAATTCCGGACTGAAAGCGGTATGGCATAAATTCCGTGGTAATCTTTGTGAGGATATCGATGCGGCTCCCGTGAATGGTGAGTATATCGTAGAATCTGTTTCTATCCCCGAAGAGGTGAAAGGAGATATCGGTCTGATACTCAAGGGTTACCTAGAAATATCTGCAGATGGCATCTATACATTTGCCCTTCTTTCGGACGACGGCAGTACGCTGAAACTGGACGGTGAATTACTGGGAGATAATGACGGAGCACACTCGCCGGTAGAGATTATAGTACAGAAGGCCTTGAAAGCCGGACTGCACCCGATAGAAGTACGCTACTTCGATTGCAATGGCGGAGTTTTGCAGATGGAATTAGTCAATGAAAAGGGTGAGAAAGAAGTGCTTCCTAAAGAATGGCTGAAACATGAATAAACAGATCTCCTGAAGATTTTTTATTAGGTATTAATATAGATGAGGTAATTCTTGTTGAAATATCCCTATAAATGGGTATTTCCCAAATCAAAAGTTCTTCTCAACTTTGCAGAGTGAATAAAACGCCACTATGCAATATTTGAAAGAAGACATACAGGAAAAAATCCTCCACATAGCCGAAGAAGTATTCTCCGAAAAAGGATATAAGGATGCTTCCATGCGCGAAATTGCTTCCCGAACAGGGATTACAGTCAGCAATATCTACCATTATTTCACCAATAAGGATGAGATATTCCGCACGATTCTGAAACCTGTGCTGAATGATTTGTATGCCAAGATATACAGCCATGATGCCAATCAGATGTCCATAGAAGTTTTTACGAATTCGGACTATCAGCAGGAATCCGTGCAGGAATATATCGATTTGGTTTCTGAACACCGTGCCCGGTTGCGTATGTTACTTTTCCAGGCACAGGGATCATCCCTGGAAAACTTCCGTTCGGAGTATACCGATGCGATGACACGTACTATTTTTGTCTTTTTTCAGGGGATGAAGCGGAAGTACCCGCACCTGAATATAGGTATCACCGATTTCTTTATTCATCTCAATACGGTGTGGCTGTTTGCCTTGCTCGAAGAACTGGTGCTGCACCACGTGAAGAAAGAAGAAATGCAGAAATTTATAGCAGAATATATAGCCTTTGAAACGGCAGGTTGGAAGGAGCTCATGAATGTATGAGCTCCTTCTTTTTTTTGAACGATTCAGAGGAATGTTCTTTTTTAAAAATCAGATATATATAAATGAAAAGGTATGAAAGAAAAACAGAAAAAGAAAAGTGGTGTGAGTCGCTTGTTTGAGATAGCAGGTGAGAAGAAAGGCTTACTGATGCTTGCCGGGGTACTTTCGGCGGTCAGTGCCTTGTGTATGCTGGTGCCTTATTGGTCGGTATATGAAGTGCTGAAAGAGCTTTTGTTGCATGGCAGCAAGATAAGCGAGTTGGATAGCAGTGTGCTTATACACTGGGGATGGGTGGCATTTGTCGGTCTGGTGGCAGGACTGCTTTTGCTGTATGGAGCATTGATGGCATCGCATATAGCGGCGTTCCGTATTCTCTACGGGTTGCGCATTCGTCTGTCCGGGCATATCGGACGCCTTTCGCTGGGATACCTGAACGGTACTTCCACCGGAGCGATCAAGAAGACTATGGAACAGAATGTGGAGAAGATAGAGAATTTTGTGGCGCATACCATTCCCGATCTGGTCAATGTGCTGGCAACCATTGTGCTGATGTTTATCATCTTCTTCTCCCTGAACGGGTGGATGGCGGCTATTTGTGTGGTCTGCATCGTTTGTAGTGTCGGTTTGCAGTTTATGAACTTCTTTAGGAAAAAAGCCAAAGAGTTTACGAAAATCTATTATGATACGCAGGAGCGTATGAGTGCTTCAGCTGTCCAGTATGTGAGAGGAATGCCCGTGGTGAAGATATTTGGTCAGAGTGTGCGCTCGTTCCGCCAGTTTAATAGTGAGATAGAGGCCTATAAAAGTTATGCTTTAAGAGTCTGCGACACCTACCAGCCCGGTATGATTGCTTTTACTGTTTTGCTGAATTCGCTGATAACTTTCATTTTGCCCGTAGGTCTGTTGCTTCTGAGCAGAGAGCCGCAGAATATTGGTCTGGCGGCAGTTTATCTCTTCTTTATTATTATGGGGCCCGGCGTGGCTTCTCCTATCTATAAACTGATGTATCTCGGTTCAAGTACGAACGAGATTGACGAGGGAGTGAAACGAATCGACCGCATATTTGATGAACAGGTACTTCCCGAAACTGCGGTTTCGCATTTGCCCGCTTCCTATGATATCGAGTTTCGCCACGTATCGTTTGCCTACGAAAACAGGGCGGAGACTACCCGTACCGAAGCGCTGAAAGACATCTCTTTTACTGCGCCACAGGGAGCGATTACTGCGCTGGTCGGTCCGTCAGGTTCCGGAAAATCTACGGTAGCCAACCTGATTCCGCGCTTTTGGGATGTCAGTGAAGGGGAGATCTGCATTGGCGGAATGAATATAAAAGAGATAGCGACCGAGGATTTGATGAATCTCGTTTCCTTTGTTTTTCAGGACAGCTTCCTCTTCTTTGATACGCTCTATGAGAATATTCGGGTCGGTAATACGTCTGCTACCCGTGAACAGGTGATCGAAGCTGCCCGTGCGGCTCAATGCCACGATTTTATAGAGAGTCTGCCGGACGGCTATCATACGCGGATCGGTGACAAAGGAGTGTATTTGTCCGGCGGTGAGTCCCAACGGGTTTGTGTGGCAAGAGCCATTCTTAAAAATGCTCCGATTCTGGTGCTTGACGAGGCGACTGCTTTTGCCGATCCGGAGAACGAATATAAGATGCAGCAAGCCATTCAGCAACTTATCAAAAATAAAACGGTCATCATTATTGCTCACAGACTTTCGTCCATCATTTCAGCCGAGCAGATACTTGTCCTGAAAGAAGGCAAGCTCGTACAAAGCGGACGTCACGAAGTGCTGAGCAAAACGGATGGTGTATATAAAAGAATGTGGGATGCCTATACCAGCGCATTCCGTTGGCAATTAACTATCAAAAAGGAGGAAACAAAATGAATGCAATCAAGAATATTACGGTAGGACATACCGAACGTCTGCGTAGACCTGTCGGTTACACGATGCTTGCCAATCTGGTGAATATCGTTCCGTTCTGTCTTTCTATCGAAGCCATTAATGTGATTTTCCGTACGTTCGACGGTAGTGGTACACCGCTGGATACGAATCGTCTTTGGATGATTTTTGCTATATTGGTCGTGTATATGGTGGTGATGGCTTTTGCCGAACGCGCCGCCTATCGTGCCAACTTTCGCGGTGCTTATGAGATGAGTGCCGAAGGGCGTATTAATTTAGCCGAGCATCTGCGTAAATTATCCTTGGGATTCCTGTCCCGCAGAGATCCGGGGGATCTTTCTTCCATGCTGATCACTGACTTTACCATGGCGGAAACGGGAATATCCCATCACTTGCCCCAATTGATGGGAGCGTTGGTAATGCCGGTTTTTGCCTTCCTTGGCTTGCTTTGGATTGACTGGCGCATGGCGGTGGCCATGTTCGTAGCTTTACCGCTTGCGGTTGCTGTCCTGTTGCTTAGCAATATCGCCCAGCGTAAGCTGAGTGTGCGACAGATTGAAGCCAAGATTAATGCCGGAAACCGCTTGGAAGAATATCTGCAAGGCATACGGGTGATGAAAGCATATAATTTGCTGGGAGGCAAGTTCGAACGCCTGAAAATGGCTTTTAGTGATCTCCGTCGTGCCTGTATCCGGCAGGAGGCGCTTCTCGGTCCATTTATCTTATTCTCGGTCACATTGATTCGTGCCGGATTGACATTCATGATACTTTGCGGTACGTACCTGTTGATAGGAGGCGAACTTTCACTGCTCACGTTTGTCATGTTTCTGGTGGTCGGTTCCCGTGTTTTCGATCCGCTGACATCTGCCTTGACTAACTTTGCCGAGTTTCGCTACTTCTCCATCGCAGGAGGACGTATCCTTACGTTGATGAACGAACCGGAAATGAAGGGAGATCGTGATGTGCCCGAAAGCGGAGATATTACTTTTGATCATGTATCTTTCGGTTATCAGGAAAAGGAAATACTGCATGATATTTCCGTGACTCTTAGAAAAGGGACGCTCACTGCTTTGGTCGGTCCTTCCGGAAGCGGAAAGAGTACGATGCTGAAACTTTGCGCACGCTTCTATGATCCGCGTAAAGGCTCGGTTCGTTTTAACGGAATGGATATGAAAGAACTGGAGCCGGAGTCATTAATGAAACATTGTTCCATGGTTTTTCAGGATGTCTATCTGTTTCAGGATACGCTGAAGAATAATATCCGTTTCGGCAGGACAGATGCTACGGATGAAGAGATCGTAGCGGCAGCGAAAAAGGCTTGTTGTCACGAATTCATCATGCGTCTGCCCAAAGGATACGATACGATGGTAGGAGAAGGCGGCTGCACTCTTTCGGGAGGAGAAAAACAACGGATCTCCATTGCCCGTGCCATGCTGAAAGAAGCTCCGGTCGTGCTGCTGGATGAGGCTACCGCCTCTCTCGATCCGGAGAATGAAGTGGAAGTGCAGCAGGCTATCAATACCTTGATTGCGGGGCGGACGGTAATCGTTATCGCTCACCGCCTCAAAACGATCCGAAATGCCGACCGGATTATTGTGCTGGAAGAAGGACGAATTGCGGAACAAGGCACTCATGATGAACTTTTGAGCCGGCCGGGGCTGTACGCCAAACTTTGGAATATACAGGAACAGACATCGGGATGGAAACTATAAAAACGGCTCATCAGAGATAAAACGAAAAGGTCCGGCTTTCACAAGCCGGGCCTTTTGTTTACTAGAATTTATGCTATTTACACTTATTCTGTAATATTGAATACATTATATGGTTCTTTAAAACTAACAACCAAATGTGAGAATGCGGGAGAATCACTTCGGCCGATTCCAATGTTTTCAATGTGGCTACGTAATTTTTAATTATGACTAATTAATTCAATTCTGATATTGCAAAGATAGAGGCTTTGACGATTTCCTGCAATCACCTGAAATGGGTATTCTTGGGTGGGTTACTAGCAATATATAGTGGGTCTGAATCTTTTATTCCGGAACATTTGCAGAGTTTCCTGTCAACCTGTTCAGATGACATACCAGTAGTTTTCCTTCATTATCTCTCAAATGCATACCATTGCCTTGACAATAACGGAAGTATTTGCATCGGGCGCACTCGTCTTTTTTCATCCATGAACGGTCGCGATAAGGCTGGAATTTCGTTTGCCATATTTCCCAAAAATCATCCTGATAGATATTTCCTTGATGGTAGTTGGAGCGGATGCTGCTACAGGCACTGATAGAACCGTCAATCAAAACGGAGCCGACTGATATTCCGGCGCTACAGAAGAAAGGAGTATTCCGTACTTCACCTTCATAGTTACCCAGGAAACCTTCGCAGCCGTAACTCGCACGGATAATTCCTTCCTTTCGGGTGTCACGGATGAAGTCGAGCACTTGTTTCAGTTCTTCTCCGTTCATACGGAATTCCGGTTCTTCGGCGGCTCGTCCTACCGGAAAGATGGTAGATACTCTCCATCGTTTGACTCCGAGACTGATAAGTAACTCTTTCATAGCCGACAACTGTGGCAGGCTACGGCGGGTGACACAGGTAATGACGTCGAATGTCAGTTCGGGGATAGCTGTGATTTCCCATATGGCATTTACGGCACAATCGAAACTTTCGGGATGTCGTCGCATCCAGTTGTGTACATCCTTCAGTCCGTCCAGGCTGATGGATATACTACGCATACCGCTGCGGATCAGGTTGTGAAGCCGTTCGCGTGTGAGACACAGGCCGTTGCATACCATGCCCCACGGGTATCCCCGTCGGGATATTTCTTTACCGCAAGTTTCCAAATCTTCACGTACGGTTGGTTCTCCACCGGAGATAATGACGAATACATCGTGCGGATTGGTATGTGTTGTTATGCTGTCCAGTACTTTTAGAAAATCCTGCAGAGGCATATCCGGAGTAGCGGGAGAGGACTTGCAGTCACTGCCACAATGGCGGCAACGTACATTACATCGTAAGGTGCATTCCCAAAAAAGCTGTCTGAGCGGATGTTCTTCCACTCTTTCGTGTTTCATCCGGCGAAATATTTCTAAAGCCAGCCATCGGCGGGGAGTAAGGGGGATGATACGTTTCATTCTTCTTCTTTTTTCTCCTCTTTAAGTAAGTGACTTTTCCCTCTTTTCCAAGGTCTTGTATTCTAATCTTTTTTGTCTGGTATGCGCCATTCTTTTCGCCGTCTACATCTGTATACTCAAGGTACATTTCAGATTTTTTTGGAGGATACTCTTCGAATTTAAATGTATTGATTGCTATACCGCCTACCGTATAATGCTCTATTTCACGTGACTCGGTATAGGCAGTATCTGTAATTAATGAATCTTCTTGATTCATATAACTGGATACTACGCGAATACCATTAATATTTTCTTTTTCTTCATTTTGTACTTGACTGCTTATTATAATGTCAGGAGTCCAGTCGGGACCGGGACCATAATAACAAGGTTCGTCCCAGATTTCGTTATTATTGCCACATCCGGAAAAGCCTAAAGCGGCGAGCAGACTTAGTAGATATTTGTTTCTCATGTTATTAACGTGTTTAGTTCTTGTTGGGACAAAGATAATTAATCTTTGAATCGGCTGTTCTCTATTGTTCGTTTTATTTTTTGAATGAGATGATTTTAGAGATTGGGGATGATTGTATAATGGGGTATCAGGAAATACAATCTTATGGGATAAAGGAGAAAACATCTTGATTCTTTTGTGGGTAATTAAACAAAACCGTATTAAATGGGGACAGGTATTTATCCACAGGATGTGCGAATTGATATTCTCCCCTTTTCGCATATATTGGGAAAAGGTATGTGTAATAGCAAAAAGTGCAATACTTTCTGTGATATTCTTTCTTTTTGATTTGATTTTAGGTAATTTCCTGTCGTTGTATATTGCAGAATGACCTCAAATAGCGATTCCCCGCTCTCAGAAAGGAGTTCTTTTACTCCCGGCCCGGCTCTCAGAGTGCTTCAGCACGGGGCTTATTAGCGTGAAGAGTAAGGTTAGACAAGATATAGAGTAAGTATACGGTGCATATAGTGTAAGTATACGGTGCGTATAGTGTAACTATAGCCTGCGAATAGCGTAACTATACCCTGCAAATAGCGTCAGTATCCTGAAAAGAAGGTGGAAATAGACTGTTTTTAGTCTTTTCCCTTTCTATTTCGTTCATAGCCTTGAACGAAATAGTTAGAGCAGGAGGGAAGACTATTGGCTAAATTGCTCGCTTAGAGAACCGGAACGAGAAAGATGAAGGTGCAGAGTGATATCATAATTGCTATAAAACTTCGATATTGATAAATCGCTAATTGCCTAGAATCCGATAAAAATTCCGAGGGTAGAGAAGGGGCGGAATTAGCGAAACTCTGAGCATTACAAAATACAAATTGTCACTTTTGACAATTTGTATTTTGTTTCTTGGAATGAACGTTAACTATTCGCATAGCTATGCATTCCACCCAAGACATAGTTCACTCCGAAATATGTCATCAGAACAGTGAGGAATGCTAGTATCATATAAATGTGGAAGAACAAAGGCTTGCGGAAAATCTGCAGACTTTGTGAATGGAATGCCACACCATATACAAGGAAAGTAATCAATGCCCAGACTTCTTTCGGGTCCCATGCCCAATAGCGTCCCCATGAAACATTTGCCCAGACTGCACCAAGAAAGATGCCTGCTCCCAGAAAGAATGTGGCAGGATAAAGCAACAGACGGCTAAGCAGTGTCAATTGTTCTACCCGATTATCCTGTCTTTCATACCCCCCGGTAACATGGTTTTCTGTTTCTTTTTTCCGCAGACATAGTGCCAGTATTCCATTCAGCATGATGAAAGCCAATAGAGCATAAGACATCATAATTAGTGAAACATGAATGCTAAGCCATGGAGAAACGAGCACCGGCATCAAAGGAGTGATCTGTGGATTCATTTGTCCCAAATAAGAAACTAACAGGACAAAGCCGGAAAGCAAGAACCCGAAGGGAAGTGTGAAAGGGAAGCGACGATGGAGCAGGCAGGCCACCAGGAGAATACATAATGCCATGAATTGCATCGTTTCATAACCATTACTCAGGGGAATGCGTCCGCCGATATACCAACGGAGGCAATATCCAGCCAAATGAAATAGAAAAGCCGCATAAAGCACCACGGAAAAAGAGACCCCTGCTATATGTGAAACTGTTTTGACTTTTGGTGGAAGAGCAGTGCTCCGCAGGCAGTTGTGAAGCAGAAGCAGGAAAGACAACAGTCCAAAAGCCAGATTAACCATAAAGAGAATCTTGCTGAATGGAATACTGTTGTAGAGCAATTCAGCTTTTACTTGTATCTTGGAGAGAGGTTTCACACTGCCATCGGCAGGTAATGGCTGAATGAATGTCCCTTGCTCCAGCATGAGAATGAGTCCTACTTTCTCATCTGTCTCTTGGATGGCTTTTGCTAGTTTGCTTTGTCCCTGTTCCCGTTGCCAATGTTCCCGTAAGCGGTAAACTGATCCGTCGAATAAATCAGTGAGGCGTGCGTAAGGTGTTTTCAGGCCGAGCAACTGTTGTAGTTCTGCACTTTTTATGTATATCAGCGATTCATTTCTCCACACTTCGGGATAGAGTAACCAGCCTCCGATTACTTGTTCGGGAGTCAGTCCTTTGTAGGACGATTTGCCTGTCAGCTTCTGAACAAAGTCGCGGGCTAATGTATTGAAAGGTACTACCCGGTCGTGGTAAATCACTTGTTCGCGTGCCAGGCTATCTGCTTGTATCCGTTTGAGGGCAGGGAGTGATCTCTTTTGCGCCTGCGCTGTTCCGGCAAGGCAGAAAAGGAATAAGATGAACACTCCTCCTTTTTTCAGTAACGGATGATTCAACAAGCGACGGAACTCACCGTTTTGAGAGAACAGAAGCCAGATCATGGAGATGCCCAGCAGAATATATCCTGCATAAGTAACCCTCGTACCCCATGGATCATAATTCACCGTCAGCCAACTTCCCTGCCCGTCATCGTCGAAAGACGACTGATAGAAGCGGAAGCCTTGCGAAGTAAATATGCGGTTCATTGAAATTTGTTCATGAAAGAAAGTGTCTTTTTGTCCGGAGAGAGAGTCAGATAGTGAGACGGGAAGGGAATGACTGATATAACTGACGTAATCGGCAGGCGCTTCTGTCCCCGGATAATATACTACCCGGAAACTGTCCAGCCGCATGATAAACGGCAGTTTTATATTCTTTCCGCTTTCCGGTTCCTCGAAACTATTCATTGCTACGCCGGGGCGCAGATGTATATATCCCTTCTTGCTGCCGATAAACGTAATCATGGCCCCCACCAGGATAACGAGGAAGGAGCCATGCAACAACAATATGGGAAGCCGCCGCCATAAGGCACGCCGGATGAGAGCGGCAAGTGTTATTACGGCTATCGCTCCCCATAAACAACAAAACCAGATCGTATGATATATATTTCTTTCCACAAAGTCCGTCCCATACGCTTGCTCTACGAAGGTAGTCACAGCAAGCAATCCCACCAGACAGACATATAAAATAACAAGTAGCCTTTTCAACAGTACAATCTTTTGGTGATATTAAAAGGAAGCATAATCCTTGTTTTTACAGGCTTTCACTCCCATACATTCCATCTCTATCAACCATCCCGGACGACATACGGGGGCATGAACAAATACTTTAGGCGTGTGCGGAAAGCGTTTGTCGTACATACCTTTAACGACAGTATAGTCTGCGATGTCACGCAAATATACGATCATCTGTCCCAGATCATCAAATGTGCAGTCGGCTTCTTGCAGTAGCACCTCTACATTCTCCCACATTCGTTCGGTCTGCTTGCGGATATCACCGGGGTGCACTACTTCACCTTTGTTATTGATGCTTGCCGTGCCGGAAATGAATACTTGGCGGCGATCTCCATAGTCTACATACGTGCCACGTTCAAAGCTCACTCCGTATTCGTAAGTCGGGTTCAGATGTGTGGGCGCATAAAGAAAGTGAATCTGCTCCGGTTTCACGCCGGCTATGGCATACGTATCCATTTGTACCAGTACTTTCGGGTCGGCATGGCGTCCGCCGATTCCTGTGCTGGAGATGTAATGTGTCTTTTCTGTCAGGTTCTGTGTCACAAAGACCTCATTGCGTGCTTTCACGACTCCGGCATAGTTTACGTCTACGTTCTGCACGAAGAACCAGGTACGAATACAATGATCTGCCAGTCTGCATCCTTGTTCCATAAGTTGCATCACGTAATCATTCAGCAGCAGGCGGGTCTGATACTCTGAGTTGGCTGCACGGTTGAAAGCGCTGCCGGCCCAAAGATGGCGGTACGCACCGTGCTTCACTTCGAAAAGGCCGTTGTGCAGTACTTGCGTCTGTATGTCGGTTTGCAGATAAACCCACAGGGCAATCTTTGTTCCGTCCAATGGTGGCTGCTCCACAATGGAAAGTGCGCAGTCGGAACCTTCGGTGGTCAAAGCCAGCAGCGTATCTGCCTGATTGGCAGCATCGCTCAGGAAATAGCGCTTGAATACGGCAACCCCACCTTTGAGTTCTTTGGCAAGTAAATTATCATAAGTATTCAAAACTGCATTCAGCTGTTCTTCGTATGTATCTTCCGGTTTCGTGGAATGTATCATTACGTGATACTCCGAAGCTCCTGCCTCTGCATTATATTTAAAAATCTCAGTTAGAGTCTTTTCAGACTGGATGTTCTGTTGTTCTTTGTTGTTCATATGCAATTTTTCAATGACTAATAGTTCTATTTTACTCTTGCGCACCGTCGTCAATCCAGTTGTCAATCAGTGTCAGGATGTTGGATGAAGTGACCATCTGTGAATGGTCTATCCCCCAGCTTGAACTGATATTCGTATTCAATATCTGGTGTAAAATGCTTTCTTTGGCATTGCGGGGTTTCACCCGTAACACATCGTTTACGATGGTCGAAGGTTGGTTGACTAAGTCTTCATAGCTTTCTCCGGTCAGCAAATTCAGTTCGGCTGCGGGCTTGGCACTTCCTCCGTGACAGGCTGTACAGGTTTTATCGAAAACCTGTTGCTGGATGGTATGATACATACTGACATCAATCGTGCCTACTTCCATGAAGGTAGTGTCGGCAGTTGCCGTGAAATCTTCGATGGTCTGGAAACTGACGACACGTTTTCGCAGTCTGTTGATGACACATAGTTCTATCTCGGTCACTTCCTCACTGATACCAGACAGTATCACTTCCACTTCACCGCCGTCGGTCTCCGGAGTAGGAATAACTTTGGAAACAATGGCATACTCGCTCTCATCATCGAAACCTGCCACCACTATGCTGTATCCTTCGGACCATTTGTTGATACCACTGAATTTGCCGGACAGTTTCAGTACCCGTCCTTCTCTCGGTACGAAACCTGTATTTTCATAAATCCTGCCGTCGTCACAAGAAGTCAATCCCGTGACAAGCAGGGAAAAAGCAAAGAAAAGAATGTATTTCTTCATAAACAGATCCTTTCTCGCATTAGTTAGAATGTATATTGAAGTAAGATACTGGCTGAGTGTACGGCTATTCCTAAGTCATCATTGTCACGATCGAGCTGTGTGTCATGACCTGTACGACCAATGTACTGATACATCGCCTGTAACTTGAGATTACAGTTCTTAAAGAAATAGTTTACTCCTACGGCAGGCATATTCAGAAAGCCATTTGTATCTGTTCCATTCCGGTTGAAGAAATCATAGCGCAGTGCTGCCTGCAGGCGCGGGGCAACGAAGTACCCACCTTGTACGTATCCTCCTAAGTAATTGTAGGAGTCAGAAATCTTTTGTCGGTTGGTGAATCCTATGTTCATATAATACATTTCAGCACTCAGATAGAGTTTGTTTTTCAGCATTGCAAATTCAAGTCCGGCACGGAAGTCATTGGTACTTTCATTTTCGCTTTCTACATTCATCGAAGCGGATACTCCGAACATGATTTTATCTTCATGCAGACGGTTCGGATTTCCCTGAGTGGCGGGCATCACGCCTTTGGGCATATAAGTAAATCGCCCGGCATAGAGCAGGGAAGGGATGTGCCAATCATCACTCAGCGTCTTTGTAGCCGTATTGACCGAAGCGCCTGTGCCGTTGAACAAACCGATTTCATAGCCAAACTTGTCGGCAACCAAACCGTGAATCTCTACTCCCAGATCGAAGCCGGTACCGATATTGGGCGTCACCGCATTCAGTGAATGGGGGAGAATAACAGGGGCAGTAAGCGATACAGGCAGTGATGGCAAGAGTGTTTCACCCAATGTCGTCAGATAGGCGTGTGAGAACGGGGTCTTGAACTTGCCGACACGGATCGCAAATTGTTGTTTCAGCTGTACGTCGAACCACGCTTGCTGTAACAAGGCTCCGCCACTGGCTGCGGCATTCATGGAAAGATTGAACGATACTTTTCCAAAAGCTTTCCCCGTGAAACCGAGTACGGCGTAAGGGATAGAAAAACCGGAGTTGGCTACATTATCCTGATTGTAGGCTTTGTCCAGTCCTTCCTCGTCATACCAGTTGAAATTGCCACTGGTCTGTACAAGCAAATAGGGTTTGAATACAAAGTCTCCTTTTTTGGTCTCAATGGTGAATCCTTCTCTTCCTGCCAATGAAACTACGCCGTTTTCCGTATCTTCTTCATGTTGTGCCATAGCGACGAAAGGCAAAGCCGGCAGCATGGCAATGAATATATATTTTTTCATAATAACTGATATATACTGCTTTTTTATTAAAGTGAATTTATAAATGCAATCAATGCGTCGCGGTCTTCTTTACTCATCTTTTTGAATAAGTTTTTTGATGCTTCGCCTTCGCCGCCATGCCACATGATGGCTTCAGTCAGGTTGCGGGCACGACCGTCGTGCAAGAAGTAAGTGTGTCCGTTCACCTTCTCTTGCAGACCAATTCCCCAAAGAGGGGTGGTACGCCATTCGTTTCCACGTGCCAGACCGCTGACATAATTGTCGTTCAAACCGACTCCCATGATTTCGGATCCCATATCGTGCAACAGGAAATCTGAATAAGGGTGGATGGTTTGTCTGCCCAGCCACGGAAGCTGGGTGTTGTTCAGCAGAACGGTGCCACGGGGTTTGGTGTGCAGGGTAGTTGTATGGCAGAGGTGACATTTTGCTTGGTAGAAGTTTTGTTCTCCTTTGACCACCTGCGGATCATTAACATTGCGACGGGCCGGAACACTGAGGCACTGCATATAGAGGTCTACGTCTTCCATCTCCTCGGTGGTAATATCCAGCTGATCATAGGAGAGTCCCATCATGCTTCCTTGGTTGACTTGTATTTGTCCTTCGCAAATCTCTTCGGGATAACGGCTGTTGGTAACACCCATGTCACTGGAAAAACCGAGTTCTACAGTAAGGTCGGCATGCTGCGCTTTATTGCCGGACAATCCCAGAGATCTTACTCCCCGTTCGGTGATGTAGTTGCAACGTCCGCTGATTCCATATTCCGGATAGTTGCTTTTCGCTGCAAGTGCTTCTATTTCGGTAGGGTCCAATGCCATCATTTGTCCCATACCTACATGGCGCAAGGGGATGCGGACGGTACAAAACAAATCTTCCGGTTTGATTTCTTCGGCATACCATTCGGATATGGTGTAAGTCGGTTTGCAGAGTTCGTATTTCTCACCGTCCGGGAAGGAGAAACTTTCGTAGGTATATTCTACAGATAATTTTCCCTCCGGTTTTACGCCGTAGATTGCCTGGTCGTGCAGTACCCGGCCGTAGTCTTGAAAAAATGCACCATTCTTGCGGCTGATATAAACCAGCATGGAAGAGAAACCATAGCTGCCGGAACCACCTTCGCTCCATAATGTCGGTTTGGTACGACCGGCATTCCGATGACAGCTACCACAGGAGTAACCGGCATAAACAGGACCGAGTCCGCCGCCATGACCATTACCGCTTGTCCGTACATCATCGTAGAGTCTGTCTCCTTGATTGAAACGGTTTTCATAGACACCCGACACCCAGTCTGCCGGAGTGTCGTAGGCTAATGATGAGTTCAGAAAATTGGTAGCTGTACCTGCCGACAGAGCGTATCCATCCGGTATCTCTATATCCAAGATGTCAATTCCGTCATTATCGCAAGCGCTGCACGCCAATATAGAAAGGAGAGAGAATGAATATTTTAGTATGCAATTCATCTTTAATTGACTTTATTTAAAATAATATGCTCAAACATACCAAAGAAGTAAAAGGAGATTTAGTCAATCTCGCCTTTACTTCTATATGCTTTTATGGGGTAATCCCTTATTTCACTTTACGAGCCTGTCCGTCTTTGAAGAGCAGGAATTCCAGTGTGTGGAAACCGCGTACATTCTGAGCGGCTGCGATACCTTCGTTGTCTTCATCATAGTCACCGCTCCAGTTCAGCTGGTCCCAGTCTCCTGAATTCAGAAGCTGTACGATAGCGTTCTGGTCTAGTGGCCAGCTGTCCATATTCGGGTCAAGACCCAGGCTGGCAACCGGACCAAACAAGAAGGCTTCACTGACTTCCCATGGCTGGCGTGCCTGTAACCAAGCGTCACACGCTGTTTCAAAAGCTGTATTGGATGGAGAATTGGAAAGAGCTATCACTGCATCATATAACGCATCTACTTTACTTTTCAGTGATGCGTAAGTCGGCAATACGACTACTTCAACGTAAGTTTTTACCACCGGCTGAAGTATGGCATCAGAGTTAATGCTTGCTGTACTTCCGATATAAGAGTTCAACTCTTTCAGTACAGTTTCCAAATCTGAACAGGCTTCCATGGCTTCTTCTGCTTCCGAACTGTTGATGTTGTTGCGGAAAGGTTGTGGAATACCCCAGATGGCAGTCGCTGCCTTATTGATGGCTTGTTTTACATTGTTGTTCAATGTTGAATTGCTGCCTTCGATAATTTTTGAGATAGAATTATCGGCAACGGTTCCATCAAGTGTTCCGTAATAAGCATTGCGGATAGAATAGATGTTATTTCTATAGTCTTCGCGGGAGTGCCAGCTATACCATGATTCTACGGCATAAATTGCTTCCTGAATATTTCCGGCTTTATATTTGCTCACCGGGTCGCCTATTTTCTGTGAACCTACTTCACCGGCAATATCAATACAACCTTCGATGATTTGCTGTACACAGGTCTTGGCAGTTGTGAATTCACCGTTATGGTTGATAAAAGCGTCTCCATATCCGCCTGTTGTCCAGGCTGCCTGAAGGTTTGTTGCATCTGTTTGCAGAAGGCGGCCTACATTTTTCATATAGTTGTGCCAGCTTGTTGCATTCTCTGAGTTGTAGTCGATATCAGCAGCAGATACTTCATTATCATCATCATTACTACAGGAAGTAGCTGTAAATGCCAGTCCTAACATAAGGGCTGCAACATAGAAAAAACTTTTTTTCATCGTATAAAAATTAATTAATAGATTGTTTCTTATTTCTTGATAAACCATCCGACATAAGCAATGCCGATAGAGAATTCGTTTTCGCTGTTGTATTTTCCGGTTCCGAATACTTTGCTTGTTCCGATCTGCCGTGTCGAGTAGTCAGCTTTTACTACCAGATTAGGGAGAGCATACCAGTTCAATCCGGCTGTCCACATACTGACCTGACAACGCTTTTCCATTGTCTGTCCTTTTTCTCCTTTTTCCTGCGGATTGTAGTATTCGTATCGGGCAAACGGATAGATCACAGGAACTTTATTGTTTTTGAAAAGAGAACTGATGTTGAAACCTGCTTCGGCTGCATAGCTTACAGCATTTTTTGCAACAGGAATTAGCCGGCTGTAAGGAGATTTATTCGATTGTCCGATATTCACTTTACTGACTCCGGTAGAATTGCCCAGATTTCCATAAACGATATTACCACGTGCAATTACATATTTATTGCGGTATTGTGCATCTGCCGTGAATATTCTCAACGGGACTTTACTTGAATAACTATCAAGTTTGTCTGAATTGGAGCCCGCATCGGCACAATAGTAGAATGACGCACCTACACGCAAACCGGGAACGCCTTTGTAATCCAGGCGTGCTACATAAGCCGGAGACGAGAAGTTGTCTTCTTCAAATATACCTTGTTTGCCACCGGCTACCCATGTGTTGCGGTCAAAACCATTCGGATTCAAACCTGCCACAATCATGGCCTGATAATCGAAACTGGCATACCCTTTTCCGAAGGAACCGAAGAATTCCAGACCGTTCTCATGCCAAGTGGAAGGAAGGATTGTTGTTTCACCTTCCGGACGGGATGTTCCGAAGAAGTTGACCGGCTCATGATGTGAATTGGTTAATCCCACAGGGACAATGATATGTCCGGCACGTACATTGAAAGACCGATGGATCAGGCGTGTGATGTGGAACTGTTCAATAGCGACTTCGCCACCTTTTTCCACCTCTGTTTCATATTCACCGTTTTCGGAGTTCTCCAGCTCAAAAGCTGTGCCTGTACCGCCGGATTCAAACTCTATTTCTGCTCCGAGTATCCATTTCGATGTAAATTTATAATCGAAAGCAAGTACGAAACGGGGGATGGATATGGTATTCCTTTTTTTGTTAGGGTTACCGTCATTTCCTCCATAGAAGCGGTTTATACCATAGTCCTTGAAGTTAGCGACCATCTCTCCGTATCCGCCAAAACGGAACTTTGAATACTCCTCTGTAGAAGGCTTGTCGTTTTTAGAATTATCTTTCGTTTCCTGAGCCGAAAGTGTGTAGAAAGAGGACAGGAAGCAAAGAACAACGATTGCAGTTAATTTTCTCATCTTTTTAATAATTTTATCGACTGCAAAGTTATATGAGGTTAAAAAGGCTGGCAATACCTAAAAGTAGGCATAGTTATTTCTTAAATTCAGTATATGTAGGTAATTTTTAGCTAAGAATGGGAAGTAAGGAAATTTAAAAGGGTAAATGAGTAAAAGGTGCATATCAGCATTTTTGCTTTTTTGCTGATATACACCTTCTTTTGTTTTTAGATTTTTCTGACTTGCTTTATTTGACAGTAATATTCTCTTTCCAGGTTATACCACTTATATCTGTCAGAATTAGTTCGTAGTCACCTTTGGGCAAGTCCACAAAAACATCACTTCTGATTGTAAGGGTTGCTTTACTTCCCAAAGGAATGATGAGGCTGTGCTTTCCCGGAGCTACTTTGGCTACATAGTCATTTTTTATTCGGGTAAGTGGGAAGCGGGCTAGCTCTTCTCCATTCTTTTGAAGTATTGTTTTTCCATTCTCGTCTTTTAGTGTTATGCCGATCAGGAAGGAACCGTACACGTCGGCTCCTTCTATCCGGTATACTTTGAACGTGAGGATATCCTCTTGAATCTTTGCGTTGGATATTTCCAGTTCCGGTTTGACCGATTTGTTGTGCAAAGGTCCCCAAACACCGTTATGGAAGACTTGGTTAGTATATAAGGTCAGTATGAAAAGCAGTACTGCACCGCTTATTGCGACTTTACTGAATTGCTTGATAGATAGTGGAAGTTCACCGGAAGTAAGCCATACAAGCCATTTGTTCTTGGAAAGTTTAGGCAATAACAGATAATCCAAAGAATATTTTCCGCCGCCGGACAGGAAAATAGTGAATCCGGCTGACACTCCCAAGATGCCGATTTGCCATTCGTCGAGGCAGGTAGTACCCAGCCAGCCGGAGCCTAAAAGAATGCCGAATGCCAGACTGAATACGCCGATACTCATTAATCGTGTGAAGAAACCGAGCATATAGAGTAACCCGACGATGCCTTCTACTAATGTGAAAATTACCATTGCCCACCAAAGTAAATCCGGTGTGCTGACCAAGTATTCAATAATCGGTTTGATACCAATGGAATTGGGAAGGAAATGATTGAACTTTTCTCCAATGTATCCGGTTCCATCCGGAATGAGTTTGTTTTCAAGGACGAGTCTGCGCCAAAAAGCTGAGAAATAAGTCCAGCCGACGATCAGTCGTAAGGAGAGAGTGAAAATGCCCGCAAGTACGTAGGCTTTGGATGGTTCTTGTTGTTGTGTCAGCATACTGTTTGTTGTTAGTTTGTTATTGAGAGAATCGTTTCTTATTAGAACAAGTTTCCAGTGGAAAATGTTTTTGTGAAAACCTGTTTTTTTTGAAACGATTCTACTCAAGATAAACTACATACAAAACAAAGCTAACAATGCAAAAGTTATTCTTTAAACGGCTATCTTTATACCTTCTTTTTTATTACAATACCGTTTGCATTGTTGGCAAAGGTCGTATCCCAGCATGGCTCCCAAGATGAAGTCCTCTTCGGCAGACAGTTGATTCAAGGGGCGAATGATGATATGCCGCATGGCTTCCATACATTCGGGTTTGCCGAAAAACAGATTAATCTTGTTAGTACCTACTTCTTGTATCATATAACTGATCTTCTGATTCTTCAGCCGGCGGATGGCAAACTCTTCGTGCTCTCTGCTCATCGTATAGAGTACCATGTTGCGTACGCCTTTCTTGAACTCATAAATGTGGTTGAGGAAAATCCGGATTTCTCCGGGAATGATTCTTTCGGTAGCCATGATGTAAACTGTTATTTTATATGGAGATAAAGATTAGCTGATTTCTTGTTTTACTTGTTCAACCCATGCGCTGATACGTTCATCTGTCTGACCGTCTTCATTGACTTCGTCGAGTGGAAGACCTACGAACTTGCCATTAACGACAGCGATAGAAGAATCGAATGTATAACCGGCTGTGTCCACCGCTCCACAGAATTTGCAGCGCGTATCTTTCAGTTCTTCATAAAGAATACCGATAGCATCACAGAACGTATCGCTGTAAGAATCGGAATCACCACAACCGAACAAGGCTACATATTTGTGAGACAGATCGCATTTCTTTAAAATTTTAATTCCGTCGTACCAGTCATCCTGTAATTCACCGGCTCCCCATGTGGAACTGCCTAGTACCAGTACATCATATTCACCGACCAAAGCTTCAGTGAGTTTGGATACATCATAAATATGTGCGGAAGGAACATCTAGTTTCTCTGCAATCCGACGGGCAAGGTCTTCTGTTGTTCCGGTAGTGGAACCGTAAAATACTCCAATTTTATTCATCTTTGATTCTATTTTAATGTGATGGTGCAAAGATAAAGGGTCTCGGAGAAATAGGAAATCCCCATTTATAGTGGAATAATTGCTTTATTCTCATTATAAATGGGGATGTTCTCTCGCTTTTTTTCTACAAGAAATGCAACTTTTATTAAAGTTGTTTTTAAATAATGTATTATCTTTGCAGAGATCAAAACAGACACATATACTATATGAATATGAGAAGCTTAAAGTATTTTTCTTTTGGAGTTATCGGCATGGTTCTTGCTTCATGTGTAGAAGAGAAAAATTTGTATAATCCGGATGAAGGAACGCCTGAGGATACTCAACTCGGTTTATCTACGGATTTCTTGTTGAAAACGCAAAGGAGTGTATTTATTACTGCTGTCGATGGTGATGGAAAATCACAGGCCGGTGTGAAATTCGGTGTGTTTATGAGTCAGCCTTACACGGGCGAAGGAGTTATTTCTATTGATCCGGTCTTTGTCGGATATACGGATGCTTCAGGTAAGTTGAAAGCTGAAGTGGTGATAGGAAATAATGTTTCCAAAATTTATGTGGCTCCTCTCACTGCTGGTTATGGTCAGGTGAAGGAAGCGGATGTTCAGGATTTTGTTTCATTGGAGTTTCAAGGAGTCAGTTTTCCTCATATGGCTGTCTCGCGTGCTTTTTCGATTGAGATTCCTTCATTTTCCGGACCGATCAGTGGTCTGTATCAATTGTATATCCCTTATAAGAATGTTGAAATAAGTAGGGATGGTATTCCGCTGCAGGGTGGGTGTTCTTTGGTCTCTAAAGAGCAACTATCTCCTGCTTTGATTAATCAGATTGATAGTTGGTACCCAGAGAGGCAGAATGTTCAGAAAGCAGATTTGGATAAAAACTCGGATTTACGGGTCGTTGATGAAAATGGAGCCAGAGTTTGGGTGACTTATGTCGGTGATGGTGGTTTCTATGTCGCTAATCAGACTGTTTATAATTCATTGATGTATTATAATTATAAAGAGGAAGAACTGAATAGTCCAAATGACATTGATCATCTTCGGATGACTATGTTGTTGCCTAATACTAACCAGCTGCAGTGTCCGTCGGGTTTGAAAGTTCAGTTACTTTATTGGAATGGAAAGGAGTATACTGAGATTTTCCCAAAAGGGACACGGATAGGTTTTGTTGTAGCACGTGCCGGTTATAAGAAGGATGGTACGGATGTAACAACGAAGAATGCGTATTCTTTTAAAAATAAAACGAATCCTGTTGTTAATGGTGACGTCTCTGGAATGTATTACTCTACTCCGGTATTGAATAAATGGGGAAAATCTCAGGCTGTAACTCGTCAGTTAGATGGTTATAATTGTTGTGTGACCGGATTTGATATCCGTCCTTTTGGCGATAATCAATCAGATTATGATTTTAATGATGTAATGTTGAAAGTGACTGCTACTCCTGAAAAAGCAATTGAACCGGGAGAGGATATTCCGGTTGAAGAAGAAGTAGTTGTAACTGAATCTATTCATGGTACATTGGCTTTCGAAGACCAGTGGCCTAATGCCGGTGATTATGACCTGAATGACTTTGTAGTAAATTATGCATACGGTTTGGGAAAGAATACGGAAAACAAGATTACAAGCATTAAATTGCGTTTTAAACCAATAGCCAAAGGGGCTGCCGCTTATACAAAGATCGGTTTTGGCATTGAACTTCCATTGGCAGAAAGTTATATTGATGCTGCAAAGGTGATGGGAGCGACTTTCGAAAGTGGTAATTCAAAGGCGACTTTTGTGATTTGGGAAGATGTAAGCAGACTCTTTCCTAATATAAATGGTTTTGTAAATACAGAAAAGGGGACGAGTTTTGTTTCAGCAGCGGAAGTTGAAATCACTATTCCGCTGACTATTCCGGTTGACAATGTTTCAATGATGAAATTCAATCCATTTATATTTGTGAACAACCGTTCTCATGAAATTCATTTAACAGACTTTGCTCCGACTTCGAAGATGGATACAAACTTGCTTCAAACTGCGGATGACTGTTCTGATGCATCACGAAATATTTATTATCGGATGGAAGATATGTCTTGTTGGGCATTAGATTTTCCTCGTACTTCAGCAAGCGACCCGGCATGGAGATATCCGAAAGAAAAATCGTCAGTAGTGAAGGCTTATAAGAATTATAGCAAGTGGGTAATAAATAAGACGGACTTGTCTTGGTTTGATTTCACTATTTCAGAGAATGTAGATGAGGATGAATTATACTAAAATATTTTTGTTGGTTGTGGAGTTGATGCTTTAAAAGATACCCTTATTTTTCTGAGCAGGTCTTAAAACATAAGAATCCCCTTTATAATGGAGAAACGGATTAGTTTCTATTATAAAGGGGATTCTTATGTTTTAATGATGGAACAAGCGAATGCCTGTGAATGCCATTGCCATATTGTACTTGTCGCATGTACCGATAACATGATCATCTCGTACTGAACCTCCCGGTTGTGCGATATAGCTTACACCGCTTTTGTGTGCACGTTCGATATTGTCTCCGAAGGGGAAGAATGCGTCAGAGCCCAAAGCTACGCCAGTCATTGTATCCAGCCATGCACGTTTCTCTTCGCGGGTCAGTACTTCCGGCTTTTCTGTAAAAAACTGTTGCCAAACGCCGTCTGCCAATACGTCATCATGATCTTCTGAAATATAAACGTCGATAGTATTATCACGATCTGCACGGCGGATTTTTTCAATCCAGGGCAGATTCATTACTTTCGGATGTTGGCGGAGATACCAGATATCTGCTTTATTTCCTGCAAGGCGCGTGCAGTGAATACGTGACTGCTGTCCTGCACCGATACCAATCGCCTGTCCGTCCTTTGTATAACATACGGAATTGGATTGTGTATATTTTAAGGTGATTAAAGAAATGATTAGGTCACGTTTGGCTTCAGCCGGAATTTCCTTGTTTTGTGTAGGTAACTCTTTCAAAAGACTTTCGTCTATTTTCAGTTCGTTTCTGCCTTGCTCAAAAGTCACTCCGAAAACATCTTTGTGTTCGATAGGAGCCGGGCGGTAAGCCGGATCTATCTTGATCACATTGTAAGTTCCTTTTCTTTTATTTTTCAGGATTTCCAAAGCTTCGGGAGTGTAATCCGGTGCAATCACACCATCGGATACTTCACGGTTGATAATGCGTGCAGTCTCTTCATCACAAGTATCGGACAATGCGATGAAGTCTCCGTAAGAAGACATACGGTCGGCACCGCGTGCGCGTGCATAGGCTGTTGCCAGTGGAGACAGTTTTACATCATCCACAAAATAGATTTTCTTCAGTGTGTCACTCATTTCTACAGCAACAGCAGCACCTGCCGGGCTGACGTGTTTGAATGATGCGGCAGCCGGAAGTCCGGTAGCTTCTTTCAGTTCTTTTACTAACTGCCAACTGTTGAATGCATCCAGCAGATTGATGTAACCGGGATGTCCGTTCAATACCTCAATGGGTAGTTCGCCTTCTTTCATGAAGATACGGGCAGGCTTTTGATTTGGGTTGCAGCCGTATTTCAGTTCGAGTTCGTTTGCCATATTATTTAATTATGAATTACTGATTACAAATTGATAGCGACAAAATTACTAAAAAAAGAATAGCCAGCCTAGCCTCCTGTTATAAATTAGTAACAAGTAATTAGTATTGGGGAAACTGTGGGTAGCGAAAATACCTATTTGTGGTGATTGCATATCCTCGAAATATTCCGTTTCTTTGCAGTCTCTAATATAAATAGGTGTAAATGGATAATTTGCAAAAATACAAACCAACTGATAAGATGATTGATCTCATCAGTGATAACTATTCCTTGTTACAAGTGATGAGCCGTTTCGGCCTTTCGTTGGGATTTGGTGACAAAACAGTGAAAGAAGTTTGCGAGCTTAATGGAGTAGATTGCAGGACTTTTCTGATTGTAGTCAACTTTATGTCTGAAGGCTTTTCGCGGATGGATGGAAGCAGTGAGGATATTTCTATACCTGCACTAATCGATTATCTGCGGCAAGCCCATATTTACTTTCTGGACTTTTCTCTTCCTGCCATTCGCCGTAAACTGATTGAAGCGATTGACTGTTCGCAGGATGATGTAGCTTTTCTGATTCTTAAGTTCTTTGATGAATATACACGAGAGGTACGTAAACACATGGATTATGAGGAGAAAACGGTATTCAAATATGTGGATGCGCTGATAAATGGCAATGCTCCCCGGAATTATCAGATTAGCACATTCTCCAAGCATCATGACCAGGTGGGAGAGAAGCTGACAGAACTGAAAAATATCATCATTAAATATTGTCCTGCCAAAGCCAATGAGAATCTGTTGAATGCGGCTCTTTTCGATATATACGCCTGTGAGGCCGGTTTGGAATCTCACTGCAAGGTTGAAGACTATATTTTTGTTCCTGCCATTCTGAAGTTGGAAAGGAGGATTAGGGAAAATGAAAAATAACGAAGCCATTCGAATTGCGATCGCCGAAACCTCAGTGATTATCCGGGGTGGGCTGACCGCTGCATTGAAGCGTCTTCCTAATGTGAAGGTGCAACCTATAGAATTACTTTCAGTAGAGGCTCTGAGTGATTGCCTGCGTACGCAATATCCGGAAATGCTGATTGTAAATCCTACTTTTGGTGACTACTTTGATGTAAATAAGTTCCGGGAAGAAACTGCCGGTAAGAAAATACGTTTGATTGCTTTGGTTAGCTCTTTTGTAGATGCCTCTTTGCTGACTAAATATGATGAGTCGATTTCTATCTTTGATGATCTGGATATTCTTTCTAAAAAGATTCATGGTCTGCTAAATCTGGCTTCGGGAGAGGAGGAGCTTGACAATCAGGAAACGCTTAGCCAACGGGAGAAAGAGATAGTGATCTGTGTGGTGAAAGGTATGACGAATAAAGAGATTGCAGAGAATCTTTTCTTGTCTATTCACACTGTCATTACTCACCGGAGAAATATCAGCAAAAAGCTACAGATACACAGTGCGGCTGGCCTGACTATTTATGCTATTGTAAATAAGCTTGTTACGCTAAATGATGTGAAAGATTTATAACCTTAAAAGAATGTTATAAAATCTGAATCCGTTTGCGAACACGGAATCTTTTCGTACCTTTGCAGTGCAATTGGGAAATTGCTATTAGTTTAAAAGGTAAAAGAAAAGATTATTCAAGGTATTAGATTTAAATAATTAAGGTATTAAATTTTTTAGTATTCAATAGGACATTTTTTGGTAAAAGGTAAAAAGGATAACAATAGGTAAGAAGTTTAAAAGGTAAAAAGAAGATTAGTTTTCAGGAATTGAGGTAATAAAAGAAAAGCCTTTCTGGCTTTTCTGATGCTGTGGCGAGTGGTTCCCTTCTAGGAATTGACTCGTTTTTTGTTTATAGACGCAGGGGAGCCGAAAGGTATATAAATACCGGGATTGCTAATGCCAGGAGTGTATAAAATAAAATCCCGACGAAATCGCTTCGGCGGGACCCTATTTCATTTTTACTTAAATGTGGCTACGTAATAAAATTATGACTAATTAATTCAATTCTGATACTGCAAAGATAGTGCGTTTCTGTATCTGTCACAATCCCCTTTATAAGGTATATTGCGTAGCTGCTCTCACTATTAATAATTAGTGGTGGATATCATTTTACTTTTTTCCACTCTTTCGTTGCGAAATCATATGATTTGATCACTTTGGCAGGGCAACCGGCACAAATAGAGTATGCTGGGATGGAACGGCTGACAACGCTTCCGGCAGCCACTACACAATGTTTCCCTAAAGTAACTCCTGGCAGTATGACTGAGTTTGCACCTACCCATACATCATCCTCAATAGTGACAGGCTGTGTACTTACTCCCTGTTCGTCGATTGATTTCTCCGCATCTTGATAATTATGATTAAGTCCTGTGACTGTTACATGCTGTGCAAGATTCACATGATTTCCTATAAGAACCGGACCGATAATGGTATTTCCTAATCCGATGCGGGTATAATCTCCAATGATTAAATCTCCTACCGCATTATTAAGGCAGGAAAAGTCTTCTACTACCGAATAGCGTCCTAGCGAGAACTGATTAAAAGGAGGAAGGTCTTTGCGGACACTGCGATAAATCACGGAACCTTTTCCACGTTTCAGATATACAAAATAGAAAAGGCGTATCCACCAGTTGGGGCGTGTCTTTACAGGATGCATAATAAAACGATGTACGGCTTGTTTCAAAGCCGGATTTTGTTTGATTCGCAGTTTCAGTGTCCTTTTTTCCATATTGAATGTTTTTGTTTCTTTTTATCTTCTACTAAATAATCCGGTATTGCCAGACTGTATGTGATTGCCAATCCTAAAAGCAATATCCACCACTTGAGTGACGAGGTCCAGTGGTATCCTGTTATCAATAAAGTCCAGATACTGACGAAGGTGCATAATTTCATCGGAGAAGGTATCAGCTGCTGGGCTATACGGTTGCAGAAATTCCAGTTGCCTTCTAATAAAGACGGCAATAGATAAGAGAGGGTCTTCCGTATGCGCCTGCGATAGGGATAAACAGGGGCGGAGTCACAGTGTACAATCACATCCGGCAGATATTCAATATATATATTCTGTTTGAATAACTTTCGTTCGAGATTCGTTTTGGCAGTTCTTTGATTCTTCTGTAGCCATTCTAAGTCGAAAGCCATATTGGTTCCGAAAAGACTTGAAGAAAAGCCGATCTGAGTATTCCCCGATCTGAAAAGACTGTTATTGATTTCTTCGGATAGAGCATGGAAACGTTTCCGTACTCCCTTACGATTATTAATGATCGTGTGCAACTGCATTGCCTGTATTCCGGCATCGTAGGCATTATAAATCTTTTCCAGAAAATGGGGTGATAAAGCACTGGCTTTATCAGAAAGAAGGATGACTAATTCGTATCGTTCTTTATCTAATGAATTAATTGCTTCCAGCAAATCTTTATATGTGATGAATTCATATGCTTCCTGTTGATACATGAAAGGAAGGAGGCTTCCGTCCTGAACTAATATGGCACACTGATATTGTTTTCTGGCTTTGGGATAATTGGAATGTTTGAAATGTGAGGCAACAGCCAATATGAAAAGGTATAGGAGCAAAAGCCCTATACACAAAAAGAAGAAATCGTCTGCTATGTAGATAAAGTAGTCCATCCTGTAGTGAAGGAGTTATACGTTCTCTTTTTGAACGAATGCAGTAACTGTTTTCAGAATGATTTTTATGTCCAGTCCGAAAGAGAAGTTTTTTGCATATTGGATATCCAGTTGCTTGCGTTCTTCTGCGGAGAGTTTACCCGCTTCACCTCTTTTTTCAACCTGCCACAGCCCGGTAAGTCCGGCTGGTCCCATAAAACGATCAATGTGTTCATCACTAGTCAGTAACTCTGCCTCATAGAGTGGGAGGGGACGATTGCCCACTATAGACATATCTCCTTTGAGGATATTGATAAGCTGTGGTAATTCATCAATGCTGTATTTACGGATAAAACGTCCTATCTTTGTGATTCTGGGGTCATTCTCCAGTTTTACGAAAGCATTACTTTTCTCTTTTGATTTCTTGTGGATATAGTCTTCTTCCGAAATTACAAAATCGTCGGATATCAGGAGAATTTCTTCTTCGTCTGCTTCTTCAGAGACACAGGATTCTTCTCCCCATATATCTTCTTCCTCTTCTTCTTCCTGTTGGTATTGGTTGAGAGCATTGAAATCCTTCAGATGTTTATCAGCGTCGGTATACATCGAACGGAATTTGAGAAAATCAAATATCTGATAATTGCTTCCTACACGTTTGGATTTATAGATAATCGGTCCTTTGCTCTCCAAGCGAATGGCTATAGCAGTAGCTATTAAAAGAGGAGAAAGGAAAAGTAGTGCTATTCCGGAAAAGAATATATCGAAGATTCTTTTCCATGAAGGCAGGCGAAAGGCTTTTAAATTCTGTGTTTGGAGTTGCAGTACTTCTATTTTTTGTTCTTTTCTACGTGTGAGAAAAGTTGACAGATCTTTCAGTACTTCACTGTTGGTTTCGTACTTAATCGTGTTATTAACTCCTGCCTTCAAGTATTCTGTAGCTTCTTCCTTAGTAATGGAATCTATAACCAGTACCATATAAAGCCCTGGATACATTTTTCGTATAGAGCGAATATCAGCGATATCTTTTGATAATTCTACCTGCTCAATAAATAAAGCTGCGTCGTATTTTTCTCGTATCTTGTCTAGCACTTTAGTTGCCTTATAGCAGTTTGGTGCTGCATAGAATACTCCGGTACTTAATTTCGAAAACAGTTCTATTGTTTTGTTGTGTCTGCCTATGTAAACAAAATATTGCATTTAAAGGCTGTATTAGTCGATAATCTTTTTGATTCGGATTTTTAGTTCCAAAGGATTGAATGGCTTCAGAATATAGTCTTCTGCCCCTTCTTCCAGTAATTTGATTCTTTCCGTAGTACTTTCTTCGCTGGACAGCATAACGATAGGAATTGACTTGAATAACTCATTGGCTTTCATATATCTGAGGAATTCATCTCCTCTCATTAACGGCATACGAATATCGGAAATAATGAGATCGGGTACATTACCTTCATTAAGCCAATCTATTGCTTTAATAGGATTCTCCAAATACATAACGTCGTAATCCTTGCCTAAATATATACTTGCAACTTTTCCAATAGTCGCTTTATCGTCAACTAATAGTATCTTTTTTTTCATACAAATAGAACCTTTCTATCGCTTGCTTTGCTACTTGATTTATATAGATTAAATTGAATCTCTTGCCTTTGTTTCACTTCGTGCAAATATATATATAATTTTAGAATAAACTTCCAATTAGCAGAAGTAAAATTCATGAAGATTATTATTTTTATTTATTAATAGAATATATCTGATACGTTTAGTGAGGAAAAAAACACGGATTTCATTATTTTTATGAAACCCGTGTTGATAAGGGAGATTAGTTTTTATTTGTTTGGAATACCTTGTTTACATCAAAATCATTCCACCATTTTTCATTTTCTGTACCACCGCTCGTTACCCAGTCACTGAATTGTGAATAAGCAGTTTTGATATTTACATACTCCAAAGGCCATTTGAAATTGGAAGGAACCATGATGCCCCATGCCAGATTCTCTTTACTGATATAATATTTTTTGCTGGCATGATGGCTGTTATCGTTGTTTCCGCCAAACAGATCGATATTTGCGAGTTTGGTTGGTTGGTAGCCTGCAACATGTATTTCCTTACGTGGGTTTCTGTTGCCGTCTACAATGATAAAGACATTCAATTTGTTGACATTAAAGGCATCTGCTGATATTGTCGGATTATTGAATGTAATGGAGAAACTGATATTTTTAGGTTTGGTATTGCCTGCATAGTCTGAGACAGTATTAATCTGCTCATACCGATCTCTTCCCAATACTTTATGAGCATCATCAAACAGAGGAATCACAGTATAATCCTGACCATTTTCGATATTGTTATTATTTAGATTGAAATTCTTGGCAAGAGTATTGTCACTGAATTCAACTGGCTGTGTAATGGCATTGGCGGGTACATTGTCCAGCATAATAGCTGCTCCGATGCTTTTTGTTGCTCCGGCTGCGGATAAGTCAATACTCAACTCGAATTTTGTTACTTTATTCTCTTTATTAGTATATATTTTCCTTTTCTGAATGGTCAGAACGATGTCATTCATATCATAATCTCCATATAGTGGCCATTGGTCTTCAAAGAGGTAGGTATAATTTTTGTTGTCTTCTACTTCAATGGGGAATTCAGGATTAGTAGGCGGAGTAGGAGTTCCTCCATTGTATCCATCACTACATTCTGATTCAGGTATTGAAACCGTGTTTTTACCTTCTTCTCCCCATTCTGCGCCACCGGTTATTGTCCAGCATATGTTCCAGTCATCTATTTTTTCAATAGGATGTTCAGAACAAATAACTTGAAGGTTACCGGAATAGTGAATGAGATTCGGTTTTAATGTTTCAGCAACAGCTTTCTTAATGATAAGGAGTGCTTTTTCTGTTCCTGTACCTTTAAATCCTCTGTCTTTGTTTTGATAACCGTATTCAGCCTTTTCTGTTATCTCAAATAGTGCTTTAGCTCCCAGTTCTATTTTTGCATTATTCATGTACAGTTCTTTACATTGAACATATCCACCACCATCAACTATTAAATGACCTTCTTTTATTTCTAATTCATCGGTTACTATTAATTTGCACTTATTGTAACAATAGTCATTCCATGCAGAAATTTTCATTTCATCAGTATACCATGTTCCTTCATTTATCCAGGACCCTCCAGTGCAATTGATTTCTGTTTCTTCCTCCACTTCCATAGTTCCTGTGTTGATTATGTGGCTATCACCTTGAATTTTTATTTTTTCAACTTTAATTTTTCCTGCATTAGATATTGTACTACTGGCATTTTCTGCACTTAATTTATCTTTAATATTGACAGAACCAGCATTGAAAAATACGGAAGAATTGGCGCAGATTAAGTTTTCGGTATTAATTGTTCCTAAATTATACAGTTTGTAATTACTGTCTAGCTGTATTGTTTTATCTATTGTCAAAGTTGCTCCTGTACCTATTGTAATCATACAATTTTGTTGACCATTGTTTTGAGATTTAGGCATGGAAACTTTCTTTCCAGGCAGTATGTACAGGCAAGAGCCTGGAGATAGGTAAATCTGCTCAGACAACTTGATATCTTCTGTTACATATAATTTTAAATTGTTTTTCCATAAATTGATTATTTTTGTGGAAGCAGTAACTTCATAACTTCCACCTTCCACACAGTCATTTACACTAATAAATTTCTCAATACCACTTGGGCATTCTAAAGGAAATAAAGATGTATCATCAGGATTGGGATCTGTTATTGTCGTAAAACTGCGAGTTGAAGCAGCGAGACTGCGTACAGAGGGAATAGTTGTTTTAAAATTGCAATTGGCAATTCCATTTGTAATTTCTGCACTTCTGACTGTAGCAAGTCCCGTTGGAGTGATTTCTTTTACAAAAAGAGTTTTGATTGTATTTTCGATTGAAATTTCTGAAGTATATGGTTCATTTCCTTTTGCAACACCTTTATCGAGAAGGCGTGCGTCTGATGAAATAATAGGATTTGTATCATATAATTCCACTACATAATAGAATTCATCATTAGTTGGGGCATTAACTTCTACAGTTACTTTTATATTGGAGGTAGTTGCCCAGTCAAATCCATCCGGTGCAGCAAAACCGTCCCCCATTGGATTGGCTGTCTGATAAGACGGATCATATAGATCCTTCTCGGAATCTACGCAACTGGATAACATGCTTACTATTGCTATCGCAATTATAGATGTAAGCAGAATTGTTTTTTTCATCATAATGTCTATTGTTTGATTGTTTTTTGTTTGTTGCAAAGATAGTTGTATATTTTGGATTAAAGATGTATTTATTGATATTTCTTGTGTAAAAAGCAACGATATTTCCGTTTTGGTTCGCTTTATATGAAAAACGAAAGAGTAATCTCCTGATTTTTTCTTTTGCAGAAATATTATAGGATGAAAATCAGGAGATTACTATAGAGATTTTCTTTTTTAGGGTTTGGTTATTTCCCCTATTAAACAAGAGTTCATTTTGTATCGGATGTCTTTATTAGATAGTCCGTGTCCCAGCAAAAACATCAGTTTAGTTACAGCACATTCGGGAGTACTGTCATATCCACTGATAACACCTGCTTCGAGCAGATGCATTCCGGTCTCGTAACGTCCCATTTCTACTGCTCCGGAAGCACATTGTGTGATGTTAACAATGATAATTCCACGATCAGTAGCCTCTTTTAATTCCCGGATGAACCATTCTTTTTGCGGTGCATTTCCTGATCCGAATGTTTTCATCACGACAGCTTTCAATCCGGGGACATGGAGTAGTGAATGGATGATCTCCTCCTGGATGCCGGGAAAAAGAGTTAATATTACCACATTTGTATCAAACAGATAGTGTGGCTTTAGTGGTTTGTCCGGGGTCGGTTTGCGAATAAGGTTGGGCTCGTATTTAATATGGATGCCTACGCGTGCCAATGGCGGGTAATTGAAAGACCGGAAGGCATTAAAGTTCTCAGCATTGATTTTTGTGGTACGATTACCTCGCATCAGGTGATTTTCAAAGAAAATACATACTTCGGGGACAATAGCTGTACCGTCTGGATTCTTGGCAGCAGCAATCTCGATTGCAGTGATCAGATTTTCTTTTCCGTCCGTACGCAGCGTTCCGATTGGCAATTGAGAACCGGTCAGAATAACAGGCTTACTCAGATTTTCGAGCATAAAACTTAGGGCGGAAGCAGTATAGGCCATTGTATCCGTTCCATGCAGAATAACAAAACCATCAAAATGGTCGTAATTATAGTTGATGATCTTTACAAGTTTTGCCCAGTAAGCAGGCTCCATATCCGAGGAGTCGAGAGGAGGTTCGAATTGATAGGAGGAAATGCGATAGTTGAATCTTTTCAGCTCAGGAACGTGCTTGAGCAAATGGTCGAAATTAAAGTTTTCTAAGGCACCTGTCTCCGGATTTTCTATCATTCCGATAGTTCCACCCGTGTAAATCAACAAAACAGAAGGGGTCTCTACTCTCATAATTGATGAATTTCTGTTAAAACGCTGACAAAGATATAGATTAATTGCGAATTATGAATAGTAAATGATGAATTTGTTCGTAGTTTGCAGTGAAATGTTATAAATATGGATATTTATGCGGAATTATACGATGGATTAAAAGAAAAAATGAAGTGAGTCGTAAAAATAGTCAAGTAGCTAAAATTGTTCGGAAAGAATGGTTATGCAAAGCAAAACGATGCTGTCCGGCTATTTTAGCTACTATTTGTCTGACTATTTCCTATGTCTATTTAAGTGCATTTTTCAGTTTCAGAATGGCTTTTTCCGGATCTTTTTCTTCTTCAAGCAGAGTGACAAAGCGGCTACCGATGATAGCTCCGGAAGCATGTTCGCAAGCTGCTTGAAAAGTAGCTTTGTTGGAGATACCGAAACCTACCATTAGCGGGTTGCGTAGATTCATGTCTTCGATCTTTTTGAAATAGGCACGTTTCTGTTCGTTGAAGTCCTGTTGTGCGCCTGTAGTAGCTGCGGATGAAACCATATAGATGAATCCGTCTGTATGTGCATCGATCTCACGTACCCGCTCTTCACTGGTCTCCGGGGTGATGAGCATGATTACTTTGATTCCATAACGTTCGGCAATGATACGGTAGTGATCCTGATAATCTCTGAAAGGTAAGTCGGGGATGATAACGCCGTCTATTCCGCATTCCACGCATTTGCGGCAGAAGTTTTCAAATCCGAACTGCATAATAGGGTTTAAGTATCCCATAAATACCAATGGAATGCTTACTTCCTGGCGAATGTTTCGTAATTGTTCGAAAAGGAGTTTCAGTGACATGCCGTTTCGTAATGCCTGAGTGGCAGCGTTTTGGATGACAATACCGTCCGCCATTGGATCACTGAATGGGATTCCGATTTCGATCATGCTGACCCCATGTTTTTCGAGAGTACGGATGACATTGACTGTTCCATCAAGGGCAGGATCACCTGCACAAAAATAAATAGAAAGAATATCTTTCTTGTTGCTATTAAAGAGTTGATTAATTCTGTTCATGATTTTGAGAATTTAAATTTATGACTTTAGTTCATTTAGAAACATCCGGATTCGTTCCGGGTCCTTTTCCCCGGGCTTCAGTTCGAAACGGCTGTTCAGGTCGTACCCTGCCAGACGGGGATGGTTGAATGCTTTCAATGCATTGGCACTGTGTGAGTTGATACCGCCACTCAATAGGAATGGAACTTGTCCGTTGTAGGTATGCAGAATGTTCCAGTCGAATTGGTTTCCTGAGCCACCATACTGCTCACATTTCGTATCAAACAGGAAAAGATTGCAAGCTTTTTCATACTCGCTTACGTGATTCAAATCTTTTGGGCGAGCCACAGAAAAAGCTTTGATGATTTTCAGGCCGGAGGTGCGCAATGACTGACAGTATTCCGGTGATTCTTTGCCGTGGAGCTGGATATATTCCAGCCCGAAACGGTCGGCGTACATCGTGATTACATCTTTGTCTTCATTCACAAAAACTCCGACACGGCGGGCACGAACGGGCAGGTAAGCGGGAAGTTCGTAGATATAACGGGGAGATTTGGGATAGAAGATAAATCCTATCATATCCACTTTTTGTAGTGACTCCACATCCCGTATATTGGGGGCTTCACGCATACCGCATACTTTGATGATTTTTCCGTTGATCATAGGGCTGTCCGTTTTTGGAAGTTCATGTATTTATTGAATGGCTTTCAGAAAGTTCTGCAGCGTTTCTGCCGGTTGCGGAGTTTTCATAAATGTCTCTCCGATGAGGAATCCCCGGAATCCGGCAGTCCGAAGACGTTTTACCACTTCCGGATCGGAAATGCCACTCTCCGATACTAATACCGCATCTTGTGGAAGTTGTCCTGCCAGTCGGAAAGAGTTTTCTACATCTGTGAAGAAAGTACCCAGATTGCGATTATTAATCCCAATCATATCAATTTTACTATTAATATAAGGTAACTCTTCCGCACTATGGATTTCAAGTAATACTTCCAGTCCCAGTTCATGTGCCTGCTCTGCCAGTTCCTGACATTTTTCCTGTTTCAGTGCGGCGGCGATAAGAAGTACGGCATCCGCACCGACAATTTTTGCCTGATATAACTGATACTCATCAATGATAAAGTCTTTTCTTATAATGGGAACATCGACCAAAGGACGTGCTGTACGGATATCTTTCAGACTTCCTCCAAAAAATTTCTCATCAGTGAGAATAGAGAGGGCGGAAGCACCTGCCGCCACATAAGACGGAACAATCTCTTCGGGACGTGCTTCCTGTTTGATCCACCCTTTGGATGGTGACCGACGCTTAAATTCGGCTATAATACCGGAATCGGAAGAAGCCAATGCCTGTTTCATAGAACGGGCAGCCGGAACTTCATTGATACCTTCCTGCAACTGTTCGATGGAAATAGCCTGCTTTTGCAAATCGACTTCAAACCGTTTGTTAGCTATAATTTCGGATAATATATCTTTCATTAATCTTAAATTTTGAATCAAGGCAAAGGATATCGCATATTCATCCTTTACCACTTATCATTTATAACTTATTACCTATTACTTATTATTCAATTCAATGAATTTCTTCAGTGTAGCCAATGCCCGGCCACTTTCTAGTGATTCTTTAGCGAGGGCGATGCACTCTTCAATCGTTTTTTCCGGACGAACTACTTGAATAGCGAAAGCTGCATTGATAACAACCACGTTTTTCTGTGCTTCCGTAGCTGTATTGTTCATGATGTTATCAAAGATTTTAGCAGCATCTTCCGGTGTCTGTCCACCATCCAGATCAGTATCCTGATAACGTGCAAATCCGAGACCTTCCGGAGTATAAATCTTCTCATTGCCACAGGTAGCTACCTTAAACTCGTTCGTCAGAGAAATCTCATCATATCCGTCCAGGCTATGTACAACGGCAAATTTAGTCTTACTCTCCTGATAAGTATAGGTATAAAGGCGCAAAAGTGGAAGATTATACACGCCTAAAAGCTGATAAGTCGGCAATACAGGATTGACCAACGGACCGAGCATATTAAAGAATGTACGTACCGCCAATCCTTTACGGATCGGGGCAACTGCCTTCAGTGCCGGATTGAACAAAGGAGCGTGCAGATAAGCAATATTACATTGTTCCATGCTGCGCCGCATCTGATCAACATCACTTGTGAATTTAACCCCATGTTGCTCCATCACATTGCTGGCACCGCTGACTGAAGTAGCTCCATAATTGCCATGTTTTACAACCGGAATACCTGCTCCGGCTACTGTAAAGCAGGCCGCCGTAGAAATGTTGAACGTATTTTTTCCATCTCCTCCCGTACCGACAATATCGATCGGAGTAAACTCGCTCAAATCAACCGGAACCCGCATTTCCAATAATGCATCACGGAATCCGCATAATTCTTCGACAGAAATATTACGCATCAGAAAGACAGTAATCAGTGATGCTACCTGTACGTCATTATATTTCCCTTGTGCGATGTTTTGCAGGATAGTACGTGCTTCATCGCGTCCCAAATATTGGTGTTCGAAAAGTTTATATAGAATCTGTTTCATAAGTTTATTCGTTTAAGAAGTTTTTGATGATTTCTTTTCCTTGCGGAGTCAGTACGGATTCGGGATGGAACTGGATGCCATGTACATCATAGGTTTTGTGACGTAATGCCATGATTTGTCCTTCCTGACTTTCAGCAGTTATCTCCAGGCACTCGGGAAAACCTTCCCGGCTGACTACCCAGGAATGATAACGTCCGACAGGTATCTCTTTGCCCAGCCCTTCAAAAAGTACGTCTTTCTGCAGGATGCTGATCGGTGTCTGTACACCGTGATATACTTCTTTCAGGTTTTCCAGTCGTGCACCAAAAGCCTCGCCGATGGCCTGATGTCCCAGACAAACGCCTAAAATACTCTTTGTCGGTGCATATCGTTTGATAATGGGCAATAGCAAGCCTGCTTCTTCGGGTATTCCCGGCCCCGGTGAAAGTATGATCTTATTAAATCGTTCCACTTTATCAAGGTTTATCTGGTCGTTGCGGACTACTTCGACGTCTGTAGCTCCCAGTTCTTTCACTGCATGCAGCAAATTGTAGGTGAAAGAATCATAGTTATCTAAAAGTAATATTTTCATTTTATTGTTATTGTAAAATTGTTGTTCAAATACTGTTTCTGACTTATCAGGCAGATCGCTCTGAACAGTTAGTTTTTTAAATTAACAGCTAAATCGATAGCCTTTTTAAGAGCTCCTAATTTATTGTTTACCTCTTGCAGCTCGTATTCATCCTGACTGCGTGCAACGATACCGCCTCCGGCCTGGAACCATAACTCGTTATTACGGCTGACAAAAGTACGGATGGTGATTGCCTGGTTCAGTTCTCCGTTAAGTCCGATAAAGCCGATACAGCCGCCATAAGCACCGCGGTTATGAGGTTCGATTTCACTGATCAGCTGCATGGCGCGTACTTTCGGTGCTCCGCTCAACGTTCCCGCAGGGAAAGTATCGATGAAAGTTTTAATCTTATCCGCCCCTTCATTCAGCTGACCGCTCACGCGGCTGACCAGATGAATCACATGACTGTAATACTGTGGTTCCTTATAAAACAATACCCGTACATCATGGCAATTACGTGAAAGATCATTTCTTGCCAGATCAACCAGCATCACATGCTCCGCGTTCTCTTTCGGATCGGCAAGCAGTGCTTCCGCCAATTCGCGGTCTTTTACCGTATCTCCGGTACGGCGGGTTGTTCCGGCAATCGGGTCGATGTAGGCACGTCCGTCTTCAATTTTACAGTGAGTCTCCGGTGAAGAACCGAAAATGCGGTATCCCCCGAAATCGAAATAGAAAAGATAAGGAGAAGGGTTGATGCTGCGAAGAGCACGATAAACTTTGAAATCATCTCCGGCATAAGGCTGGACGAATCTTCTGGAAAGGACAATCTGAAAAACATCACCACGCATACAATGGGCAATACCTTTGCGAACGTTCGCTTTATGTTCCTCATCGGAGATCGGGCTGCTGACAGGACCTGTCACCGAGAAATTATAAGAAGCATAATTTCTGTTTTCGATAGCGGCCTCCAGTTCCGGCAAACCGCTTTCTTCACCTTCGCCCAGCATTTCTACCAATGTCAATTCATTCTTGAAATGATTGAAAACGATGATATACTTATATAATATGTATAGCAAGTCCGGAGCATCATTCTGCTCATCATGACTTTCTTTCACTGGGATATGTTCGAAGTATTTCACTGCGTTGAATGTGGTGTATCCGTAAAGTCCGCATACATTCTTGTTTTCTCCGGTCACTTGAAACTGACTGATGAATTGATTCATTGCTTTTTCTACCGTGAATGATTGGGTGAGTGGCTCTTCCTTCCGGCTGTTGTCGGGATAACTGGCAGTGACTATTCCGCTATTGACACCGATACTTGCCAGCGGACAAAGAGCGATGAATGAGAGGGAGTTTTCTCCTGCATGATAATCGGAACTCTCCATCAATGCAGATTGCGGGTACATATCACGTACTTTCAGATAGATACTGACAGGAGTGTGCATATCTCCGAGTACCTGTTTGCTATGGGCTGTATAACTGAATGTTTTCATTTTTATAATTTCTAAAATCAAACTACAAAACTAGATGTTGATAATCACTTTTCATTGAAAGACAAATAAGTTTCAATGTCCTTGTCGCCTCGTCCCGATACGGTCAGTACAACCACATCTTCCGGTTTGAACTTCAATTTTTTCAGCGCACCCAGTGCGTGGGCAGATTCCAGTGCGGGAATGATTCCTTCAAGTTTGGTCAGTTCATAAGCGGCATGGATTGCTTCGTCATCATTGACAGCTAGTACGGTAGCCCGTCTTTGAGCGGCAAGATTGGCGTGTATCGGTCCGATTCCCGGATAGTCCAGTCCGGCGGAGATGGAGTAGGGTTCTTCGATCTGTCCGTCTTCGTTCTGGATAACGTAAGTACGTGCTCCATGAATAATGCCCATTTTCCCAAGCTGTATAGTGGCGGCGGTCATTCCGGTTTCTATTCCTTTTCCTCCTGCTTCTGCCAGAATGATGCCTACCCGTTCGTCATTGATATAATGATAAATCGTTCCGGCGGCATTGCTTCCTCCACCTACGCAGGCTATCAGATAATCAGGGTGATCACGTCCTTCTTTCTCCAGAAGTTGTTTTTTGATTTCTTCGCTGATTACGGATTGCAGGCGTGCCACCATGTCGGGATAAGGATGGGGACCTACTGTTGAGCCGATGATATAATAAGTGTCGGCAGGATGACAGCACCAGTCGCGGATTGCTTCGTTGGTCGCATCTTTCAGTGTCATGTTGCCGGAAGTGACTGGGATTACGGTAGCTCCCAGCATCTTCATTTTTTCGACATTGATGTGCTGGCGCTCAACGTCCGTTTTACCCATATAGACAATACATTCCATATCCATCAAAGCACATACGGTAGCCGTTGCAACGCCGTGTTGTCCGGCTCCGGTTTCAGCGATAATACGTTTCTTTCCCATGCGGCGTGCCAGCAAAATCTGTCCGATAGTATTATTGATTTTGTGGGCACCTGTATGGTTCAGGTCTTCCCGTTTCAGATACATTTTGCAACCATACTTTTCTGAAAGTCTGCGGGCGAGATAGAGTGGGGAAGGGCGGCCTACGTAGTCACGCAGCAACTGGTCAAACTCCTTTTTGAAATCTTCGCTTTCGAGCACTCCGAGGTACGTATTCTTCAGTTCCTCTACACATTTGTGGAGAATTTCCGGAACATAAGCGCCGCCGAACTCTCCGTAGTAACCATCCTGATCAACTAAAAAACTTTTCATAATCCTATTTTTATTTATTATTATTTATTCGATTTTCAAAAACGGGCAAATAAAAAGAGCCCTGTCGCAGGTTGCGACAGGGCTCTTTCAAATTTGTTATATCTTTAATGAGGTATATACATACGAGCACTGCTCCCTTACGACTGTCGGAGTTGTAACGGGCGCCACCACCAATATGTATTTACTAACATTGTTCTCATTGTCTTTTGTTATTTATCGGGGACAAATATAGACACTTTGTTTGAAACAACAAACAAAATCTTACTTTTTTTCTTTTTCCTCTTCATTTTTCTGATATAGAACAATTTTCTGCCTGATCTGTTCTTATAAATATTGAATATTTAAACGAAAAACAATTATGAAACAGAGAAAAGTCTTAGTAGGTATCGCTATTGCCATTTTTATTATATTATTGCTTTATTGGTTATTGGTAGCTGAAGATATGAAACCTTGGCTGTCCGCTATGGTTCCTTCAGCCTTGCAACAATTCATTGCCTGATCCCGACAGGTTTCAGATAATTGGCGTATATTTGCAAGGTTAGTAACTAATAACCAAAATAATAACAATAGACAGATATGGAAAATTTTATCTTTCAGAATCCCGTAAAGCTGATTATGGGGCATGGAATGATTGCCCGGTTGAGCAAAGAAATACCATCCGACAAACGTATCATGATAACTTTTGGCGGAGGCAGCGTGAAAAAGAATGGTGTGTATGATCAGGTAAAAGAAGCGCTTAAAGACCATTTTACAATAGAGTTTTGGGGCATCGAGCCTAATCCGGCCATCGAAACGCTTCGCAAGGCGATTGCTTTGGGCAAGGAGCAGAAAGTCGATTATCTATTGGCTGTAGGCGGTGGTTCTGTGATTGATGGTACGAAATTGATTTCCGCAGGTTTGTTATATGACGGTGATGCATGGGATTTGGTACTTGCCGGACGTCCGGTTACCAAGACTGTGCCGCTTTCTACCGTATTGACACTTCCTGCCACAGGTTCGGAAATGAATAACGGAGCTGTCATCTCCCGTCACGAAACTAAGGAAAAATATCCTTTTTATTCCAATTTCCCATTGTTCTCTATTCTTGATCCGGAAGTAACCTTTACTCTACCTCCTCATCAGGTGGCGTGCGGATTGGCGGATACATTCGTTCATGTGATGGAACAATACATGACAGTTGCCGGACAAAGCCGTGTGATGGACCGTTGGGCGGAAGGTATCCTGCAAACTCTGGTAGAAATAGCTCCAAAGATTCGTGAGAACCAGCATGATTATCAGCTTATGGCAGATTTCATGCTTTCTGCAACAATGGCATTGAATGGCTTCATTGCAATGGGAGTGTCTCAGGACTGGGCGACTCACATGATCGGTCATGAAATCACTGCATTGCATGGACTGACACATGGGCATACGCTGGTGATTATTCTCCCGGCAACTTTACGTGTCCTTCGGGAAGCGAAAGGAGACAAGTTGGTGCAATACGGTGAAAGAGTATGGGGAATTACTTCCGGAACGAAAGAAGAACGCATTGATGAAGCAATTGATCGTACTGAAGAGTTTTTCCGTTCATTGGGCTTGACTACTCGTCTGCATGAAGAAAATATCGGTGAAGAAACCGTTTTGGAAATTGAACGCCGGTTTAATGAACGTGGTGCCAAGTATGGAGAAAATGAGAATGTGACAGGAGCCGTTGCCCGTAAAATATTGGAGGCTGCCCTCTGATCGCTTCTTTTGACACTGTTTTGAACTAAATAATAGTCGGTTCTATCTTCCATTCTCCTCCTTCCCGAAGGAGGAGAATGGAGTTACTATTGTGTACTACTGTTTAGTTCATTCCTAAACAGAAAGGAGTAAAACTGTACAAGTATGAATTAGTGTGTACAGCCATTTACAGTTAATTATTTGATTTTTGGGTTATCGGAAGTCTGAACCAAAAGCACGAACCTTCTCCTTCTTTAGAATCTGCTCCGATAGTGCCGCCTAAGCGCTCTACGATCACCCGGCAGATAGCCAGACCGAGTCCCGTACCTTTTGCGAATGTATTCAGCTTGACGAAACGTTCGAATACCTCGTTTATTTTATCCTCCGGAATCCCAATGCCCGTGTCTTTTACATAGAAGTAGATTTCATCTTTTGCTTCGTCAATCCGATATCCCATTTGGATGGAACCTTTCGGAGTGAACTTCATCGCATTGTTTGTGAAGTTGATGATTACTTGCGAAAGACGTACGCGGTCTGTGTTGAGAATACATTCTTCCGCTTTCTCCGTGAAGGTGATCGCCACGTCGGGAGAAGTGTTTTTCTCTTGCATTTGCCTGCAAATACCTTCCATCAGATCATTGATATCGGTAGGGGCGAGGCTAAATTCCATCGTTCCGGCTTCGATTTTGGAAAGATCGAGAATATCATCTATCAATTGCAGTAACAACTCATTGTTACTGGACACTATCTTCATGTATTCCTGTTTCTCTTCCTCTTCACCCGTTTGGCAAATCATGTCAGAGAATCCAATAATCGCATTCAACGGAGTACGTATCTCGTGACTCATGTTGGCAAGGAAAGCTGATTTCAGACGGTTTGATTCTTCTGCTTCCTGTAGCATCTTGTCCATTTTCACCTTTTCGGTGATGTCTTCGAAGCGCAACAGACCGCCGATGATTTCTATTCCTTCATTATCATAAACCGGAGTAGCTGTCACTTCAAAGTCTACCTGATCTATCTGGATAGTATGGCGTATGATTTTTCCTTGTTCAATCGCTTTCTGAAAGGCGCATTGTTCGCATGGAGTATCCCGGAGTGCACTTGTTTTGTAGCAGATTTGTCCCGGTGTATAATGCCTTCCTTTCACGAGGCTGGCAATTTGCGTCGTTTCTTCCCATTGTACCAGATAGTTTTTGTCGATATAAATGAGCCCGAAGTTGACGCTCTTCAAAGCTAGCTTTTGTTTGTTCAGCGCTTTTTCCAGTTCTTCTTTGGCGGCAATCAGTTCTCGTTCGTAAGTCTTTAGCCGGGTGATGTCCCATCGGGTCACTAACAGCCATTTTTTCTTTTCCTTCCATTTGATAATCGATTTTACGGCAATTGTATCATGTACTGCTCCGTCCACTGTGCTGTAGCTTTCTTCTGCCCGGTATATCTTGTCTGCCTGCACAAGTGATTCATCCACATCACGGTATTTTCTGCCCCGTTCTTCTCCATAGATTTCGTAGTCTGTGCATCCTATTGCTTCTTCCCGCTTAATGCCGGATTGCAGTTCGGATTCTTTGTTCCAGTAATAGTATCGGAAACTATTCTGGATATCTTTTACCATAATAGGGAAAGGGAGGTTATCGAGTATATCGAATAAAGAATGATAGTAATCCTGTTCTTTTCCTATATTCTTTTTAAGTTGTCGTAGTCTGTATAATAAAAAGCAGATGATCAGGAGTAAAAAGCCTATTAGTAAATAATAATAACTCCAATGCTGGTCTGTAATCCATATAACGGATAGTATATTGTTTGCCATAATTTATGTTTGTACTAAATCTGTGGTAAATATATGCATTTTTTGTAATTCACAAAGGAAATTTCTGAAATATATTGTTTATCAGCCTTATAAAACTCTTCTGAAAAGAATACCTTTACTGATTAGTAGAACTTTGGTGCCTTCTATTTCCGGTTCGGTTTTAAAATGTTTTTAATGGAACGTATTTTCGTAAAGAGTAAGAATGTATTAAAATATTAAATGATGTCCCATGAACCAAAAACAATTCTAATTTGTTTTTATAACGGCAAAGTATTTTTTAATTTTGCTCCTCCAAAATAAATCTTTGATACATTCAGGATAAAACAATCATTTTATTTTTAGCTTATGTTGATAACCATTATCATTCTCGTTCTTTCGGCTATCTTTTTTGTAAACGGTAAGATACGTTCGGATCTTGTGGCACTATGTGCGTTAGTAGCTTTGCTTATCTTTCAGATATTAACACCCGACGAAGCCCTTTCCGGTTTCTCCAATTCGGTAGTCATTATGATGATCGGATTGTTTGTCGTGGGCGGAGCTATTTTTCAGACAGGACTGGCAAAAATGATAAGTTCGCGTATCCTTAAACTTGCTGGAAACAGTGAAATTCGCCTGTTCTTGCTTGTTATGTTGGTCACTTCCGCTATCGGTGCGTTTGTCAGTAATACCGGAACGGTGGCACTGATGCTTCCCATTGTGGTCAGTCTGGCGATGAGCGCCAAAATGAATCCGAGTCGGTTGCTGATGCCGTTGGCCTTTGCCAGTAGTATGGGAGGTATGATGACGCTGATTGGTACACCGCCCAACCTTGTCATACAAAACACATTGACTTCCGCAGGCTTCGAACCGCTTTCTTTCTTTACTTTCCTGCCTGTAGGTTTGGTGAGTGTGGCTGTCGGTACGCTGGTGCTGATGCCGCTTAGTAAGTGGTTTCTTTCTAAGAAAGGGCAGAAAGATGATAACAGCCGTTCGGGTAAGTCACTGAAACAGTTGGTGAATGAATATGGTCTTTCCAGTAATCTGTTCCGTATGCAGGTGATTAAAGACTCCCGCCTTTTGGGAAAGACCATCCTCGATCTGGATATTCGTCGTAAATATGGACTTAATATTATGGAAGTCCGTCGTGGAGATGCTTCGCAGCACCGTTTTCTGAAGACTATTACTCAGAAACTTGCCGAACCGGATACTATGCTGGAAGCGGAAGATATTCTGTATGTGACGGGAGAATTTGATAAAGTGCAGCAATTTGCCGAAGATTATCTGCTGGATATATTGGATGATCATGCTACGGAAGAGACGAAAAGCACTACTAATTCGCTTGATTTTTATGATATCGGTATTGCCGAAATAGTATTGATGCCTGCTTCCAATCTGGTCAATCAGACTATTAAAGAGTCCGGATTCCGTGATAAGTTTAATGTGAATGTATTAGGTATCCGTCGTAAAAAGGAATATCTGTTGCAGGATTTGGGAAATGAGCGGATTCATAGTGGTGATGTGCTTTTAGTGCAGGGAACTTGGAGTAATATTGCCCGGCTTAGTAAGGAAGATTCGGATTGGGTGGTGTTGGGACAGCCTTTGGCAGAAGCGGCTAAAGTAACTTTGGACTATAAAGCACCTGTTGCTGCTGCTATCATGGTATTGATGGTAGCAATGATGGTATTCGATTTTATTCCGGTTGCACCTGTTACGGCCGTTATGATAGCAGGTATCCTGATGGTTTTGACGGGATGTTTCCGTAATGTGGAAGCAGCTTACAAAACAATCAACTGGGAAAGTATTGTATTGATTGCGGCTATGCTTCCTATGTCTTTGGCATTAGAGAAAACAGGCGCTTCGGAGTACATCTCCAATACTTTGGTAAGTGGGCTTGGATCTTACGGACCGATAGCATTGATGGCTGGTATTTATTTTACGACATCATTGATGACTATGTTTATCAGTAATACCGCTACTGCTGTCTTGCTTGCACCGATTGCTTTGCAAAGTGCTATGCAGATCGGAGTTAGTCCGGTTCCTTTCCTGTTTGCCGTGACGGTGGGTGCAAGTATGTGTTTCGCTTCTCCGTTCTCTACACCGCCTAATGCGCTGGTGATGCCTGCCGGACAATATACTTTTATGGATTATATAAAAGTGGGATTACCGTTGCAGATTATCATGGGAATTGTGATGATATTGGTGCTGCCTCTGATTTTCCCATTCTGACAGATTTAGTATAACGTTTTAGCAACTGCCTTGTAGTCTGATATCAGATTACAGGGCAGTTGTTATTATATCAATAGATGATTGCTTTTATCATAATGTTCGGTGATAAGTCTTTCTTCTGTCATTTGTTTGTAGAAAGATCCGATTTGCTTTCCTGCCTGTTTTTTAATAATCTTCTGTTAGCTTGGAAAGGTGGTTGAATTATCGCAAATATACGGTTGATTTGCATGAAATGACCGTATGATTCGGTGAAAAACACCGTATTGTTTGTGAAAAAGATGCGGATGAAGTAACCAAAAGATGCAGATGGTGTCACTAAAAGGTAGGTATGATGTAAGTAAACCATTGCTATAGTGTCATTATACCGATAAAACTGTCTTTATTTAATACTTTTGACCTTCTCTGTTTTCTATTTCGCTCTTTGGAAAGTTCAGATGGCTAATGTTGAAAATAAACAGAACTGATGAAAATATAATCATGTAGATATATAAGTAGAGTATAATATATTAATAAGTGCTGAATTGGATGTAAATGCTGATTTTTTGATATATGCTAGTTGCCCAACAATCGCGAAAAAATATCAATAGTAGTATGACCGGCTAAAGAAGCCCTTCTTGATGCATTACGAATTACAAACTGTCAAAAACATACTTATCTTTCAGAATGTCATTTTATACATGAAGAAAGATGGAATTTATAGAAAAAGGCTCCTGATGCAAATGACTTATCATTCGGATATCAGGAGCCTTTTATCTATTTATTGAACCTTTGGTGCGACAGGTGTATTCATCTTCTGAGTGTACAGGCTGTCGATAATTCCGTCGGACAGTCCGATGGTAGGTACAATGATTCCGGTAGCTTTCACATTCATAGCTACTTCCAGAAATATCTCCGCAGCCGGAACGATGACATCAGCCCGATCAGGTTTTAGCTTATACTGTTTGATACGTTGCTCGGCAGGAAGAGCTTGCAATGCTTCGTAAATTTCACGTAGCGATTCGACGGGTAGGAGAGAAGCCTTTTTGTCTTTCTTGTCTGCCAGACGGAAAAGCTTATTGATGTTTCCTCCCGAACCGATGATGCTGATAGGCGCGTATTCCGCGGCAAGCCCTATGAGGTCGGTGCGTAAAGCCTCTTTTTCTTCTTCTTTCACCATGCCGCTGAGCATGCGAACCGTTCCGATATTGTATGAACGGGAATTTTTCAGTTCTCCGTTACTGATCAGATTAATCTCGGTGCTGCCACCGCCGACATCTACATACAGGTAGTTTTGTCCGGAAGCAAAAAGTTGCTCGATATGGTTGTCATATACAATGTGTGCTTCTTCTTGACCGTCGATGATATCTACGCGGATACCTGTTTTCCTGGCTATTTGTCGGGTGATGTCCTTTCCGTTGCGTGCGTCACGCATGGCGGACGTAGCACAGGCACGGTAATCTACTACGTCATATATCTTCATCAACTGTTTGTAGGCTTTCATCAGCCGGATCAGTTTCTTTTCTTTTTCAGCAGAAATAACTCCCATGGTAAAAGCATCTTCTCCCAGTCGTAAGGGAATGCGGATGAGTTGTACCTTGCTCATTAATTCGGGAGCGTTTTCTTCGTTTACGCATTTTATCAATAGCCGTACGGCATTCGAACCTATGTCGATAGCTGCATAATTAACTTTCTTCATACTTATCATAATATATTCTTGTATTTTCTATATAATTCTTCTTGCGAACGGAAAACGACAGTGGCTGTCTCTGCTTCGGCAAGGGCAGGAGTGAAGTTTTTGCAGAGTGTGGAAGGTCGGTTTTCCCAAGGTCGGTTTTCTCCGGTCCCGTCTACGATACGTCCTTTGGCCGTATCCCGATATCCGTAGCAGACAATTCGTTTTAAGTCTGCCTGTATTTCTTTGTCGTACACCGGAGCCAGTACTTCGATCCGGTTATCAAGGTTGCGGGGCATCCAGTCGGCAGAACCGATATAATATTTTTCTTCTCCGCCATTGGCAAAGATAAAGATACGGGAGTGTTCAAGATATCGGTCGATAATACCGTTGATATGGATATTTTCACTGATACCTGCGATGCCTGTCACCAGCGAACAGTTGCCGCGTACTACCAGTTCCACTTGAACTCCGGCTGTCGAGGCTTCGTAGAGTTTTTCTATAAGCGCACGGTCGGTAATATGGTTTACTTTTGCCAGAATATAGGCTTCTTTCCCTTGTTCCTTGTTCTTTATTTCCTTGCTGATGAGAGCAATCAGACGTTTGCGCATATCGTTGGGTGAAACCAGTAATTCTTTGAAATTGACGGGAGTGTATGGTTTCTCAATAAAGTCGAAAACGGCATTCACTTCCCGTACCAGCGGACGATGGGCGGTCATGATGGTATAATCGGTATACATACGTGCGTTTCCTTCATGAAAGTTTCCTGTGCTGATGCAGGCAATGTCTCCGTGACGGGTACCGATATGTACCAGTTTGGAATGAATCTTCAGTCCCTCCACTCCGAAGATAACGTGGATGCCTGCGTCCTGCATTCTTTTGCTCCAGTTGATGTTGGATGCTTCGTCGAAACGTGCCAGTAGTTCGATGACCACCGTTACTTTCTTCCCGTTTTTGGCTGCGCAGATCAGTGCTTTGATCACTTTTGATTCTTTAGCGAGCCGGTAAAGTGTCATCTTGATACTTTTTACTTCTTTGCTGATGGCTGCTTCACGAAGTACGCGGATGAAAGTATCGAAGCTATGGAATGGATAATGCAGGGAACGGTCTTTCTGACGAATCAATGTCAGCAGGCTTTCTTTGCCGTTTAGTTCGGGCTTGAAAACCGGTTCCCAGACGGGATACTTTAAGTCGTAGCGACCGCACACCGGAAATTTCATCAAGTCTTTGAAGTTATGATAGCGTCCTCCTGCCACACGGGTGTCGTTTTTATCCACATTCAGCCGGTCAACTAATCTTTTCAGTAAATCTTTGGGAATCTGTTCGTCATAAACGAATCGAATCGGTTCTCCTCTCTTCCGGCTTTTCACTCCTTTTGAAATCTTCTGAAGTACGCCTGTCCGCAGGTCGCTGTCTATCTCCATTTCCGCGTCTTTGGTGAATTTAAAGGTATATGCCTCGTAATCCGTATATTTCATGCCGACAAAAATCAACGGCAGACAATAGCGGATCACATCATCGAGAAACATCAGATATGTTTTCCCCTCCGAGTCCGGCAATTGGATAAAACGACCGTATTCTTCGGTGGGTAATTCGATCACTGCATAATCTTTCTCTTTTATTTTTCCTGTTTCGTCTTTACGAAGCAGGCGGATGGCGAGATAAATATCTTCGTCAGTCTGGTCGTCCAGCGGTCGGGCTCCGTTGAGGAAAAGAGGGGTGGTGGAGCCATTCAGCTTATTGCGATAGAAGGAGGTGATAAATGTCTTTTGGTCATCCGTCATTTCGGTGTCTTTGATGACGCAGATGTTCTCCTTCTTCAGTTCTTCCATGATAGAAGCGAAAGTTTCTTCAAATTGTTCGTAGAAGCGGTTGTGTAGTTTGCTTATCTGTTTCAGTGTGCGTGTAGCCGTTTCTTGTTCTTTCTGTATGTTTTTATCTGCATATTCGATAATCCGGTTCAGCGTAGCTACGCGGACGCGGAAAAACTCATCCAGATTATTGGAATAGATGCCAAGAAAAGTCAGGCGTTCCAGAAGAGGTACTTCCGGACGGGCAGCTTCGAGCAGGATACGCTGATTGAAGTACATCCAGCTGATGTCACGTTCTACATAAGGGCACTTCTTTTTTGTTTCGCTTGATTTCATGATGAAAAACCTGTTTATTAATTTTCTGCAAAATTATCTAAGTGAGGTGTAATGGCTATAACGATTTTGTTACGAACTTATTACAATCTACGTTTGTTATTTTTATATGTGAATAGAAACACTTATATTCGCAAAAGTATTGAAATGGACTTCGTTAAAAAATATAGAATATATGAAAACAATGAATTACTCTCTGATTCGCATTTTGTTTGCGCTTGTCATAGGTCTGGTGTTGGTACTTTGGCCGAATACAGCAGCTAGTTATATTGTCATTACGATAGGAGTGGCTTTTTTGATTCCCGGTGTCATCAGTCTTTTTAGCTTTTTCGGACGGAAAAGATCGGAACATGAACCGGCTCCCCGTTTTCCTATTGAGGGAATCGGCAGTTTGTTATTCGGACTTTGGCTGATTGTGATGCCTGAGTTTTTTGCAGACGTCCTGATGTTCCTTTTGGGCTTTATCCTGATCATGGGAGGTGTGCAGCAGATTGCCTCTTTGTCGATGGCCCGTCGTTGGACACCTGTTCCGGGGATTTTCTATCTGGTGCCTTCATTGATTCTTATCGCAGGTGTTATTGCGCTGTTCAATCCGACGGGAGTACGTAATACTGCTTTCATTATTATCGGTATCAGTAGCTTGGTTTATTCTCTGTCCGAACTGATCAACTGGTTTAAGTTTGCACGCCGTCGTCCTAAGACTCCGGTTACGCCTCACGATGAGGATATTGAGGATGCTAAGATTATAGAATAAAAAAAGAAGAGGACTACCGTCACGGTACCCCTCCCCTGCAAACTTAAAACAACCAACAAAAGAAATAGATAATTTCTATCTTAATGTAGGTGTGTACACACCTTCATTTCTTTTTTATCTTACAAACAACAGTTCTCTGTATTTCGGCAGTGTCCATATCTGGTTGTCTACGATCAGTTCCAGCTTGTCAATGTGGTAACGAATCTCTTCCAGTGCCGGAACGATTGTATCGTGGTAAGCGATCGCTTTTTCTCGTTCGCTTTCGATCTTGTTCGCCACTTTTCGGGCTTCAATCATTGCATCTACGTGTTCTTTGATGAAGGCGGTGCGGTCGGCGATTTCTTCGATCAGTTCCAGATTCTTGGCAGATAGTCTGGCTGCTTTATCTGCCGGAAATAAGGACTGCATTTTATAGACATTATTAATCAGATCCGTCTGATATTGAGTAGCGACCGGAATAATGTGGTTCATTGCCAGGTCACCTAATACGCGGGCTTCAATCTGAATCTTTTTCGTGTAAGTTTCCCATTTTACTTCGTTGCGGGCTTCCAGTTCCTTTTTCGTCATCACACCGATTGCTTCGAACATAGCAATTGTCTCCGGTTTCAGATAGTTGTCGAAAATAACGGGAACACTTGTTTCACAGTCCAGACCTCGACGGGCGGCTTCTACTTTCCATTCGTCGCTGTATCCGTTGCCGTCGAAGTGGATAGCCTTACATTCTTTGATATATCCGCGAATTACTTCAAGGATAGCGGAAACTTTCGGTTCTCCCTTTTCGATCAGAGCGTCTACATCCTTTTTGAATTTCATCAGTTGTTCTGCTACGGCAGAGTTCAATGCAATCATGGCACTTGCACAGTTAGCCTCAGAGCCTACGGCACGGAACTCAAACCGGTTCCCGGTGAAAGCGAAAGGAGAGGTGCGGTTGCGGTCTGTATTATCAATCAGCAATTCGGGGATTTGGGGAATATCCAGCTTCATTCCCTGTTTTCCGCTAAGGTTGATCAGATCGTCTTTGGTGCTGTTCTCGATATGATCCAATACCTGTGACAACTGTTTGCCGAGGAAAGAAGAGATGATAGCGGGAGGTGCTTCATTGGCTCCCAGGCGATGAGCGTTGGTAGCGCTGGAAATAGAAGCTTTCAGTAATCCGTTGTGACGGTAAACTGCCATCAGCGTATTCACTACGAATGTGACAAAGCGCAGGTTATCTTCCGGCGTCTTGCCCGGTCCCATCAACAGGATACCTGTATCCGTTCCCAGTGACCAGTTATTGTGCTTGCCGGAACCGTTGACACCCTTGAACGGCTTTTCATGAAGCAATACACGGAAACCGTGACGGCGGCTGACTTTACGCATCAACGACATGATCAGTAGGTTATGGTCATTTGCCAGGTTGCATTCTTCGAAGATAGGAGCTAATTCGAATTGATTCGGAGCTACCTCGTTATGACGGGTCTTTACAGGAATACCCAGTTTCAACGCTTCAATTTCAAGGTCTTTCATAAATGCGGCCACACGGGTAGGGATGGCACCGAAATAGTGGTCTTCCAACTGCTGGTTCTTGGCACTGTCATGTCCCATCAATGTGCGTCCTGTCATAAGTAAGTCCGGACGTGCGGCATACAAACCTTCATCTACCAGAAAGTATTCCTGTTCCCATCCCAGATAGGCAACGACCTTCTTTACCTCAGGATTGAAATAGTGGCAGACGGCGGTTGCGGCTTTATCTACGGCACGCAGAGCTTTCAGTAACGGTGCTTTATAATCAAGGGCTTCACCTGTATATGCGATAAATACAGTCGGGATGCAAAGCGTATCATCTACGATAAATGCGGGTGATGATGGGTCCCATGCGCTATATCCGCGTGCTTCGAAAGTATTACGGATACCGCCGTTCGGGAAAGAAGAAGCATCCGGCTCCTGCTGTACCAGCAGTTTGCCTGTGAACTCTTCCATCATGCCTCCCTTGCCGTCATGTTCGACGAAAGCGTCATGCTTTTCTGCCGTACCTTCGGTGAGCGGTGCAAACCAGTGAGTATAATGAGTGACACCCATTTCGACAGCCCATTTTTTCATTCCGGCAGCTACTTCATCAGCGATGCTGCGGTCTAGCGGGGCACCATTGTCAATAGCGTCAATCAGTGCGTTGTATACCTTGCTTGGAAGGTACTTGAACATTTTTTCCTTGTTGAACACATACTTACCGAAGTATTCCGAAGGGCGTTCGGCAGGTGTTGCTACTTCAACCGCTTTCTTCTTGAAAGCTGTCTCTACGACTCTGAATCTTAGTTTTGACATAATACCTAATTTGATTTGTTGTTAAATATGTTAGAGTAAAAATTCCTTTTTTAGCTTAGTTATAAGCAGATTCTCCGTGTTCGTAGATGTCGAGACCTTCTTCTTCGACACGTGCCGGAACGCGAAGTCCGTGAATCTTGTCGAGTACTTTGAAGATAATGAATCCCATACCTGCCGCCCAGACTCCGACAACAACCGCACCGAAAAGCTGGGCACCCAAAAAGCCGGCTCCATGTCCGTAGAACAACCCTTCACTGGTAGAAAACAATCCTGTGAGCACTGTTCCCAAGAAACCACAAACCCCGTGTACGGAAGAAGCACCGACAGGATCGTCAATCTTCAATACCTTGTCAATAAAGTCGACTGCAAATATCATGACTACACCACAAATGGCACCGATTAATACCGCTCCTGAGGGAGCTACAGCGTCACATCCGGCTGTGATACCTACCAAACCTGCCAAAACACCATTCAGTGTCAGTGATAAAGACGGTTTGCCATATTTCATCCAGCTCATCGCCAGTGCAAAGAAGCCACCGGCACAAGCCGCCAGATTTGTTGTCAGAAATACATGTGAGATGGCCATTGCATCCGCTTCGGTACTTGCTGCCAACTGTGATCCGGGGTTGAATCCGAACCATCCGAACCAAAGGATAAATACACCCAGTGCGGCAACTGTCAGGTTGTGTCCCGGAATAGCTCTTGACTTACCGTCTTTGCCATATTTACCGATACGGGGACCAAGAATAGCAGCGCCTACCAAAGCAATCCAACCACCAACGGAGTGGACAATCGTTGAACCTGCAAAGTCATGGAACGTCGTTCCGAAAAGATTCATCATGAACGAACCTTCTTCTCCGTTCATCAGCCAGCCGCCACCCCATGTCCAGTGACCGGAAATTGGGTAAATCAGTACACTGATAAAGATAGTATAGACCAGATACATGGAGAACTTGGTGCGTTCCGCCATCGCTCCCGATACAATCGTGGCTGCCGTTGCGCAGAATACTGTCTGAAAAACCAGAAATCCTTCTCTGGGTAAATCACTGTCGAGGAATGACAGATCAAAGAAGTGTGGCATTCCGATGAAACCTCCCGCACCAAACATCAGACCGAAACCGATGAACCAGTAGAGCAAGGAACCAAACATGAAATCCACAAAGTTCTTCATCAAAATGTTGGCGGTATTCTTGACTCTGGTAAAACCCGCCTCAACCAATGCAAACCCCGGCTGCATAAAAAATACGAGCATTGCCGCAAGCAGCATCCAGACTGTATTCAATCCTAATGCCAGTTCCCCGATTGTATCGGGAGTTGTTTCGGCAGAAGCAGTGGCGGTTTCAGCAATTTCAGGTGTAGTTTTGACTTCAGTAATTGTCTCCGTAGTTGTCATAAAAGTATCTGCATCAACTGCTTCCTGTGCAAAAGCACTGGTTGCGAAACAGCAGAAAATGAACATAGCAGTGGCTATCCACAGCTTTGTGAAGCTGTGTCTCTTATATGTTTTATCCATAATGATTATCTTATTTAATACCTGTTTTTATTATGTTATCATCCGAAAGTAAATCTGGCCCCAGAACTTTGCCAGTTATCGTTCCTGTTCGGCGTTATAGAGAGCGATGTCGCCACGTTCGGCGGTGCGGATGCGGATGGCGTCCTCGATAGGAATGACGAAAATGCGTCCGTCACCGATCTCTCCGGTTTGTGCGGCTTTGATGATAGCCTGTACGGTCTTTTCTGCATTTTTGTCGCGTACTACAATAGAAACCAGAATACGTTCGATGGTGCTGGTATCATATACCACTCCACGATAGATACGTCCTTGCCGTGCTTTACCGATCCCTCTTACATCGTAGTAAGAGAACCATTCAATGTCCGCTTCGAGCAGAGCGTCTTTCACGTCCTCGAATTTGGTTTTACGGATGATAGCTTCAATCTTTTTCATATACCTTAAATATTAGTGTTGACCTGTAAAAAGAAGAGGTATAGGGAGGTGGCAGCCATCGCAGGTTACCATACAACAAACCGATAAAATCTAAACTCTAACTACCTTCCTGTTCCCTATACGCTCTTTGACTATATAAACTCTCTCTCTTAAAAACTTAATCCGAATGTGAAGTAAGCGCCTTCCGTACGTGGATTTACTGATACTTTGGCAAATGCCGGAACCGAGAATGAATCAGTAACCCTGATCTCCTTGACAGCTCCGAGACTGATGTCGGAAACGCAGAACCCACTTGTGTATCCATTATAAAAAGTCGTCTCCCAAGGTACCATTCCTACATCTACTGTCCAGTCAAGTCCTCCAAGGCTGAACGGTGCACTAAGTGCGAGGTAGGAAGAATAAGCCCTTTTCCCGTTTTCTTTAACTCCGTCGGCACCTGCAAAGTTCGTGTACCAGTTGATTGCCAGCGGACCAAAATCATATCCTACCTGTGCCTCAAATACATGAGCGGTTGAATGAGCGCCATATTTGAAATACTTGTTGGTAGGTACCTGAGTGTTGAACCAGTAATCCGTTACCGAGATGCTGAAACCACCGGTTGAATAACCGAGAGTCAAATCGAACTCTTTAGTATCCGATGACTCAAACCCTACCGATCCCCATGCTCCGAGTGACAGTCCTTTGTAAGAGATTCCTAATGAAGGCTGAATGCTGACTCCGCCTAAATCCTGACCACGCCAGATATAACCACTTACCAAGTCTGCTCCTACGGAGGCTTCTACTTTATCCTGCGCCATCATATTGGATGGCACAAGGCCGATCAGTAATAACGCTGCTGCTATGCCCCTCAATTTTTTGTTAATCGTCGTTTTCATCGTCTTTTTACCTTTAATAGTTAGAAAAATGTGGATGTACGGTCCAGTGTTATATAGTAGCGCGCAAAATACTATCAAAGCCAGTTCTTTATTCTTCTCATTGCTTCCATACAATCGTTGTGATCGCCGAATGCTGTCAGTCGGATATATCCCTCACCGCTGGGGCCGAAACCTACACCGGGGGTTCCTACTACATTGGCTTCATACAACATCTGTTCGAAGAATCGCCAGGAAGAGAGCCCGTTCGGGGTTTTCACCCATAAGTATGGAGCATTGACGCCTCCGTATACTTTCAATCCGGTAGCTTCCAGTCCTTCCTTCATGATCTTCGCATTGGTCATATAATAGTTAATCGTTTCTTTAATCTGTGCTTTGCCTTCTGTACTGTAGACGGCTTCCGCTGCACGTTGTGTGATGTACGAAGTGCCGTTGAATTTAGTGCACTGGCGGCGGTTCCATAATTTGTTGAGTGGAATCCGGTCGCCTTCCAGTGTGGCAGCTGTCAGTTCTTTCGGGACTACGGTATATCCGCAACGTACTCCGGTGAAACCGGCTGTCTTTGAGAAACTGCGGAACTCAATAGCACATTTCTTGGCTCCTTTGATTTCGTATATGGAGTGGGGGATATCCGCGTCTTGGATATAGGCTTCGTATGCGGCATCGAACAAAATCAGTGTATCATTTGCCAATGCGTAGTCTACCCACTTTTTTAGTTCCGGTTTGGTCAGTGTCGTCCCTGTCGGATTGTTCGGGTAGCAGAGGTAAACAATGTCTATCCGTTTGTCGGGAATCTCCGGAATGAAGTCATTCTCACTTGTACAAGGCATATAAGTCACATTGCTCCATTTGCCTGTTCCTTCTTCCAGCACTCCGGCACGTCCGCACATGACGTTACTGTCAATATATACCGGATAAATAGGGTCTGTTACACCGACACTATTGTCGTGGCGAAGGATATCGCCGATATTTCCGGTATCACTTTTGGCTCCGTCGCTGACGAATATTTCTGATGGTGAGAAATGAATGCCACGTGGAGCGAAATCATTCTTTATAATAGCTTCAATCAGAAAATCGTACCCCTGCTCAGGACCATATCCGCGAAATGTATCTTTACTTGCCAGCTCTTCCACTGCTTTGTGCATAGCCTCGATACATGCTTTGGGAAGCGGCTGAGTGACATCTCCGATACCTAACCGGATAATATCCTGCTTCGGATGCGTTATTTTGAATGTATTTACCTTCTTCGCTATATCCGAGAACAAATAGCTCCCCGGTAATTTCAAAAAATGTTCGTTTACTAATGCCATATTGTTATTGTTTTAAGTTTCTGCAAAACCTGTTACCTATTACCTAATACTTATTACCTATCCCTCCATCTCCCCATCAAAAACTTTAGTTGCCGGTCCTGTCATTAATATGTGTCCCGTTGCTTCTTCCCACTCGATGGTGACGGTTCCCCCATCCATTATTATATCACATTTTCTTCCTGCCAATCCATGGAGAACAGCGGCTACAGCCGTGGCACAAGCGCCTGTTCCACAGGCCTGGGTGATTCTTGAACCTCTTTCCCAAACTCTCATCCGAATGGTGTCTTTACCTACGATCTGAGCAAACTCTACATTTGTCCTGTCCGGAAAGAGATGATAATTTTCTAACTGCGGACCAATTTCCGGCAGATTGATTTGGGTAATATCTTCTACAAAAGTTACCAGATGCGGGTTTCCCATTGATACCCGGGTAGACTGAAAAGGAAATTGATCGCCGAAATCTACCGCTTCCGTTTCCAGAGGACTACCCATATCTACAGTGACTGCCGTCACCTTTCCTCCTTCTACATGTAATTTCAGAACCTTAATGCCCGAACGGGTGTCAAGCGTGATTTCCTTTTTGGCAGTTAATCCGTATTCGTATACATACTTGCCTACACAACGGCTTCCATTGCCACACATCATTGCTTCCGAACCATCTGCATTAAATATACGCATACTGAAATCTGCTTTGTCAGAACTGCCAATCAATATAAGTCCGTCACTTCCAATTCCCGTATGAAACTTGCTCCATTCGATTGCTTTCTTTTCAGGGGCTGCTATCGGATATCGGGTAGTATCTACATATATGTAGTCATTACCTGCTCCATGCATTTTTGTGAACTTAATCTTGATTGTCATTTTGTTCTTTATTAATTGGTTGTTGTATCCTTTTGTTTTATTACAATGCAAAGATATGACTTTTTGATTTAACTTTTGATGAAAAGATGTCTAATATCTATTTATTTTATACGATCTTACAATCGCGGGAAATAAAGCCATGTTTTGTTATAAATTGAAATTATGCATACCTTTATATTAATAAACTGTTATTTGCTTGATTTGTTTTGCATATCCTTCCATAATATATGAAGAATATTTGGGGTAAATCAGTCCTTGTATTCGATCTAAAATGTGAATTTTCGCTTTTACAATAGGTCGATATGCTAGTGATTTTCGCTTTTATATATCATATTGCTTGTTTGCAGTTTTGCAGAACCTTTTTGTTATAGCATTGTTTAGTCACTAATAAATATAATAATGTAGCAATATGGATATAGAGAAACAATTGGAAGTTGCGGCGCAGAGCGATCATTTGGTATTGATTGTGTTTTATGCCGACTGGTCACCTCATTATGAATGGATAGGGCCTGTGCTCCGTACTTATGAACGGAGAGTCATTGAATTGATTAACGTGAATATCGAGGAAAATAAAACTGTAGCCGATTCTCATAATATAGATACGGTGCCTGCGTTCCTTCTGTTGCATAAAGGACATGAATTGTGGAGGCAGGTAGGAGAGTTGACCATAGGAGAGTTGAAAGAGGTATTGGAAGATTTTAAATAAGTCCTGTTTGAATTTTATGTAAGAAGCACCATTATACAGCAAATAAATATGTATAATGGTGCTTCTTGTATCTATCGAATATTTGCAAAAAGTTTCTGTCGGCTTTTTACATTTTCTGAGAGTAACTATTTTAGTATTTCCTGTGCCACAGTCGGCTCGTTGGTCGTAATGAAATCCACCTTTTGGTCTATGAGCCACTTCATGTCTTCTGCTTTATCTACAGTCCATACATTGACTTTCAGTCCGAGATCATGGGCTTCTTTGATCCATTCGGGATGTTTCTTGATTACTCCCATGTGATAGTCGAGTCCGGCTGCACCGAGGTCTTTCAGCTCTTTGGGAGATAGCTCGCCGTTGAGATAGAATACCGGAGTTCCGGCAGGTGCCAGGCGGATAAATTCTTTCATGGCGTGCAGTGAGAAAGTGATATATTCCATACGGTTTTCCAGTCCCAGCTTTGTTACCAAGGCAAGAATTTCCTGTACGGCTTTCGTTTCACGCTTTTTGCTGTTAAGTGCTTTTAGTTCCAATATAAGTTTGGTATTGCATTTTTTACCGGCTTCCAGATACTGTTCCAGGCTGGGCAGGTTCTCTCCGTTCGATAGTTTCAATCCTGTAAGAGCGTCACCTTTGGAATACTCCATGTATTTCATCTTATAGACAGGGTCATGATTGATAACCAGTTTATTGTCTTTGGTAAGCCATACATCAAATTCGGAGCCATAGCAATGGATAGAATCGGCTTTTTGAAGTGCTGTGATACTATTTTGCGCAGAACCTGCTGTTTTCCAGTAGCCACGATGGGCGATAACTTGCGACTTTTGCGCTTGGACACTAGCTACTGAAATGATAAGGGCAACCATTAGAATAATTCTTTTTATCTTCATTGATAGTACATTTAAAAAGTTTATGAGTCCAAAATTATAAAAAATAAAACACAGATCAGCCTGTTATTATGCTAATCTGCGTTAATTGACAGCTTTTTATGCATAGAAGTCTATACTTTTTATTCCTGACTTTACAAACTGATGAATATATATTCAAAGATATGAGTTTATTTCAGACATCTAAAATTTTTCAACAAATTTATTTTACTCTTCGGCATAGGCTTCTTCATGCACTCCTCTCACTGCTCTGCCGCTTGGTTCATTCAGGTTACGGAAAGCTACATCCCATGCCAGCGCTTCTGCTGTAGAGCAGGCCACACTTGGTACGCTTGGTACGCTGCGGGCTGCGCTTTCACTCGGAAAATGCTCTTCAAAGATACTCCGGTAGTAATATTCTTCCTTGTTGAGCGGAGTGTTAATCGGGAAACGTTCGGCAGCGTGTTCCATCTGTTCATCACTGACGGCAGCCGCTGTAATCTCTCTTAAGGTATCAATCCACGAATATCCCACACCATCACTGAACTGCTCTTTTTGTCTCCATGCTACGCTTTCCGGTAGCATATCGGCAAAAGCTTCACGTACAATTCGTTTCTCAATCTCCTTTCCGGGGCACATTTTAGCTTTTGGATTCAACGCCATCGCTACATCCAGAAATTCCTTGTCCAGAAATGGGACACGTCCCTCTACACCCCAGGCTGATAAACTCTTATTGGCACGAAGGCAATCATACATATGCAGTTTTGATAACTTACGTACCGTTTCCTCATGGAAATCTTTCGGAGTGGGAGCTTTGTGAAAGTAAAGATAACCGCCGAAAACTTCATCGGCACCTTCACCACTCAATACCATTTTGATCCCCATCGATTTGATCACACGTGCCAGTAAATACATGGGAGTGGAGGCACGTACCGTAGTCACATCATACGTCTCGATAAAATAGATAACATCCCGAATAGCATCCAGCCCTTCCTGAACCGTATAATTGATTTCATGATGAACCGTACCGATATATTCTGCCACTTCACGTGCCTTTATCAAATCGGGCGCCCCCTTCAGACCGATGGCAAAAGAATGTAGTTGAGGCCACCAGGCGTCACTTGCTCCGTCTGTTTCAATACGTTTTGCTGCATATTTTTTGGCGATAGCTGAAATCACAGAACTGTCTAGACCACCTGAAAGAAGTACTCCATAGGGAACGTCACTCATCAGCTGGCGATGAACGGCATCTTCCAATGCTTCTTTTACATCACTGACTTTGGCATCATTGTCTTTTACAGACTCATAGTCTGTCCATTCGCGTGTATACCAACGCTTCATTTTGCCTTCTTTACTGTAAAAGTAATGTCCCGGAAGAAATGGTTCGTACTCATTACAGAATCCTTCGAGTGCTTTCAGTTCACTGCCGAAGTAGATTTTGCCATCCTTGTCTTTTCCTATATATAAAGGTATGACTCCGATAGGATCACGTGCAATGAGGAACTCGTCTTTTTCTTCATCATAAAGTACAAAGGCGAAAATTCCGCTGATCTCTTCCAGAAAGTGGATGCCTTTATCTTTATAAAGGGCAAGAATCACTTCACAGTCGCTTCCGGTCTGAAAATCATATTGTCCGGCATAGCGGGCGCGGATATCCCGATGGTTGTAGATTTCACCGTTCACAGCGAGCACTTGTTTCCGGTCGGGGGAGTATAAGGGCTGTCCTCCGCTTTGCGGGTCAACTATCGAGAGGCGTTCGTGTGCCAGAATGGCGCTTCCACCTACGTAGATACCGCTCCAGTCCGGTCCGCGATGACGGATTTTCTGTGCCATTTTCAGTGCTTTGTCTCTTAGCTCTTTGGTTTGAGTTTTTATGTTGAGTATACCTGCTATTCCACACATAACTTTGAGTATTTGGAAGTTAATATAATTTGTTGATTCTCTGTTTCTTAAAAGTTGGTTCGTTACTATTTATTCGTTTTCCCTGGCTTTTCCTTTCGTTTGACCTGGGTCATCTTTTAGTTCAACCTAGGTTGTTGTTTCGTTCAACCTAGGTCAAACGAATAAATAATAGTCTATAAACTTCATGGTGTTCCTTGCTGTAAGGGTTACTTCACCAAATAGTGATCTATGTCCGCAGCAGCCTTTCGTCCTCCTGCCATCGCCCGTACTACGAGGCTTGCTCCGGTAGCTGCATCTCCGGCAAGGAATACGTTTTCTGCAAATTTCGGTTGTTCCGGTTTCAGGAACCCCATGGCCAGCAGCACCATATCTGCTTCGATTACTTCTTTCTTCCCTGTGAGGTTCATGGTCGGACGTCCGCTATCTGTTGTCGGTGTCCATTCTACTTCTTCCACCTCGACGCCGGTTACTTTACCGTTCTTACCCAAAAACTGATTGGAAGTCAGGCACCAGCGACGGGTACAACCTTCTTCATGGCTGGAGGTCGTTTTGAAAACTACCGGCCATTGCGGCCAGGGCGTAGAAGGATTGTGACCGACGGGAGGTTTGGGCATAATTTCAATTTGCGTGACGCTGGTTGCTCCCTGTCGTACACTGGTTCCGATACAGTCCGAACCGGTGTCTCCACCGCCGATCACAAGCACTTTTTTGCCTTTGGCATTCACCAGTTTGTCTTTGGGGAAAGTTTGTCCTTCCAGAATCCTGTTCTGTTGCGCCAGCATTTCCAGTGCGAAATGGATTCCTTTCAACTCCCGTCCCGGAATGCTTAAATCACGGGCAGTCGGTGTACCCGTGCAAATGCAATATGCATCGAATCCTTCCGGCAAATGGTTAACGTCTATTTCTACTCCCATTTCAAACTGAATACCTTCTGCAGCAAGTATTTTCATGCGGCGGTCGATTACGTTTTTGTCCAGTTTGAAGTTTGGAATACCGAAACGTAATAATCCTCCCGCAGCTTCATCTTTATCGAATAACGTTACGGTGTATCCTTTTAGATTCAGCTGGTTGGCAGCTACCAATCCGGCCGGACCGGCACCGACAACTGCTACTTTTTTGCCGTTTCTTTGGGGATGTTGCACCTGTATATATCCTTCACGGAAGGCGGCTTCTACAATGGCAGCTTCATTTTCACGGATAGTCACCGGTTGGTCACAGGATAGTTTCAGTACACAGGATTTCTCACAGAGGGCAGGGCAGATACGTCCTGTAAATTCCGGAAAGTCGCAAGTGGATGACAGCACTTCATACGCTTCTTTCCATTTTCCTTTGAATAAAGCGTCCTGCCATTCCGGTTGTTTGTTGCCTATTGGACAAGCCCAGTGGCAAAAAGGTACTCCGCAATCCATGCACCGTGATGCCTGTAATTTGCGGCTGTTTGTATTCAATGTCTGTTCTACCTGACTATAGTCAGTGATGCGCTCGCTAACGGGGCGGTATCCCGCCTCTTGCCGAGGTATATTTAAAAAAGCTTTAGGATCTCCCATCTTGTTAAGTAATAAGTATTAGGTAATAGGTATTAAGCAATAAGTATTAACTATATGGATTAAAGATGTTTGAAGCTACGGTTAATACCTAATACTTAATACCTAATACTTGAATTAATAGTCTCTTTGCATATCTGCTATTTTTTGCTGTAACTTTCTCATCTGCTCTTCCTGTAGTACTTTTTTGTATTCAATAGGTACTATCTGGATAAACTGATCTACGTAATGGTTCCAGTCATCGAGCATGGTACGTGCCAGTTTCGAACCGGTGTACAGGTAGTGCTGACGAATCAGTTCGTGCAGTTCTTTGCGGTAACCGGCCTCTTCGATCAGTGACAGTTCAACCATTTCCATGTTGCAGAAGTAGTCAAAATTGCCGTCTTTGTTCCATACGTAAGCCACACCGCCACTCATACCGGCGGCAAAATTTCGTCCGGTTTGCCCCAGAACCACTACACGGCCTCCGGTCATATATTCGCAACAGTGGTCGCCTACACCTTCCACTACGGCAACAGCCCCTGAGTTGCGCACGGCAAAACGTTCGCCTACGCGGCCATTGATATAAACTTCGCCGCTGGTTGCACCATAGAGCAGGGTATTGCCTGCAATCGTGTTCTTTTCGGCTTCGAAGTTGCTGCGGATAGGCGGTAATACGGCAATGCGTCCGCCGCTTAATCCTTTACCCAGATAATCATTCGCTTCACCTTCCAATTTGAAATTGACTCCCGGTACGAGGAAGGCACCGAATGACTGTCCCGCAGAGCCTTTGAATTTCACATTCAGGGTATGTTCCGGCAATCCCTTCTCTCCGTATTTTTGGGCAATGACACCGGAGAGCATGGCACCTGTCGCACGGTCCGTATTGGCAATTGTGTATTCCAATGAAACTTCTTTTTCGTGTTCTATCGCTTCTTGGGCAGCATCAATGATTGCCACATCCTTCACTGTAGAAATACCATGATCCTGATCAATGACGTGACGGATGGCTGCACTGTTATCCACACGTGCCAGTAGCTTGGTGAAGTCAATCAGAGCGTGCTTCGGATTCGGATCGTTTTCGTCGGATTTGCGTTCAATCAAGTCCGTACGTCCGATAATATCATCCATTTTGGTGAATCCCATTTCCGCCAGATATTCACGGACTTCCTGTGCCAGGAAGGTGAAAAAGTTGATAAGATATTCGCTGCGCCCGTGAAAGCGTTTGCGTAATTCCTCATTCTGTGTGGCTACTCCTACCGGACAAGTATTCTGGTGACATTTGCGCATCATCACACATCCCAGCACGATCAGGGCGGAGGTGGCAAAACCATATTCTTCGGCGCCCATTAATGCCATTATGATAATGTCGCGTCCGGTTTTCAATTGGCCATCGGCTTGTAGGACGACTTGTCCCCGCAGACCGTTCAGAACCAAGGTTTGCTGTGTCTCGCTCAGTCCCAGTTCCGGAGAAATGCCGGCGTAACGGATGGATGAAGCGGGAGAGGCTCCCGTACCACCCTCGGCACCGGAGATGACAATCAAATCCGCTTTTGCTTTTGCCACGCCTGCGGCAATGGTACCTACGCCACTTTCTGCTACCAGTTTGACACTGATTTTGGCTTGTGGATTAACGTTTTTCAAGTCAAATATCAATTGCGCCAAATCCTCAATCGAATAAATATCATGATGGGGAGGAGGAGAGATCAGTGAGATTCCCGGAATGGAATGGCGTGTTTTGGCTATGACGTCGTTCACTTTGAATCCCGGAAGCTGTCCGCCTTCCCCTGGTTTAGCTCCCTGCGCTATTTTTATTTGTATCTCATCGGCATTCACCAGATATTCGGCGGTGACCCCGAAGCGTCCGGAAGCTACCTGTTTGATGGCACTTCGCATGGAAGTACCGTCCGGCAGCGGGTGGAAGCGGGAAGCATTTTCGCCACCTTCACCCGTGTTGCTGCGTCCGTGAATGGTATTCATGGCAATCGCCATTGCTTCATGAGCTTCCTTGCTGATAGATCCGAAAGACATGGCACCCGTCACAAAACGACGGAGAATATTCTCTATCGGTTCTACCTGTTCGATGGATATAGGATTGCGACGGAATCCTAAGAAGTCACGCAGGAAAATAGGTTTCTCCTTATTGTCTACCAAATGAGTGAACTCTTTGAATTTCTTGTAGCTGCCCAAGCGGGTGGCAAGTTGCAATGTACTGATGGTTTCCGGGTTCCACGCATGTTTCTCTCCGTCCTTTCGGAAGGCATACAGTCCGTTGTTCTTTAATAATGGAAAATTGAAAGTTGAAAATTGAGAGTTGCCGTGCGGTGCTTCATTTTCCATTTTCAATTCTCCATTTTCCATTCCTTCAACTCCTTCATCGTGGAAAGCGATTGCGTCTCTTGCCACTTCATCCAGGCGGATACCTCCGATGGGGGAACCGAGTCCGCCGAAATAAGCCTTGCTCAACTCTTCGCTGAGTCCGACAGCTTCGAAAATCTTTGCACCGCGATAAGAGCGGATAGTGGAAATCCCCATCTTACTCATGATTTTGAACAGACCTTTGCAGATAGATTTGATATAGTTTTTCTCAGCGGTAGCATAGTCCAGTTGAATATCTTTCTCTTTTACCAGCTTGTCGAGGATGGCAAATGCCATATACGGGTTCAGTGCACTGGCTCCAAAACCGAGTAGTAAAGCGGCGTGCATTACTTCACGCATTTCTCCGCTCTCTACAATCAATGCTGTCTGCACACGTTTGCCGACAGATATCAGATGGTGATGCACGGCACTTACTGCCAGTAATGAAGGGATAACGGCATGAGTTGCATCCACGTCACGGTCGGTCAGTACAATGTAGTTTGCTCCGTCCGTAACTGATTCCTCCGCCATTTTGCAAAGGTTGTTCAGTGATTCCTGTAATCCGGCTTTCCCTTTGGATACTTCAAACAGCATCGGTAATTTTACAGTCTTAAAGCCCTTGTAGCGGATATTGCAAAGAATATCCAGCTGTGTATTGCTTAAAATCGGATGATTCAGACGTACCATTTTACAATGACTCTCGCTGGGAGTCAGGATATTCATGCCTACCGCTCCGATATATTCCGTCAAAGACATTACCAGTTCTTCGCGTAGCGGGTCGATCGGCGGATTCGTAACCTGTGCGAATTGTTGGCGGAAATAGTTGTAGAGTAGCTGTGGTTTATCGGAAAGTACAGCCAGTGGCGTATCATTACCCATTGAGTGGATGGGTTCGGCACCCGCGCTCGCCATTGGCATAATCAGCCGTTCGATATCTTCTTTTGAATAGCCGAAAGTACGGAGCATCCAGTCATAGTTTTCTACGTGATGAGGCACTTTACGACCGCTTTTCAGTTCATCCAGTTCGATACGGTTAGTCGATAGCCATGTACGGTAAGGCTTCGCTTCGGCCAGTTGTTTCTTCAATTCGCCGTCATAGTAGATTTCTCCTTTCTCTGTATCGATCAATAGAATCTTGCCCGGTTGCAGGCGCCCTTTTTCCTTGATATCTCCCGGTTCAAAGTCCATTACGCCCACTTCGGATGCCACTACCATCGTATCGTTTTTAGTGATCAGATAGCGGGCAGGGCGCAGGCCGTTACGGTCGAGCATACCACCTGCAAATCGTCCGTCGCTGAAAAGCAAGGCTGCCGGTCCGTCCCAAGGTTCCATCAGGATAGAATGGTATTCATAGAATGCTTTCAGGTCTTCACTGATCGGATTCTTCTCGTTGAAAGATTCTGGTACGAGCATAGCCATTGCATGAGGCAGACTTAATCCTGACATGACCAGAAATTCCAGCACATTGTCCAGAGAAGCACTGTCGCTCATACCCGGCTGTATGATCGGGCGTATTTCTTTGATATCTCCCAGCATAGGAGTGGAGAGTACGCTTTCACGGGCTTCCATCCATCCGCGGTTGCCACGAATGGTATTGATCTCACCATTGTGCGCCAGCAGACGGAAAGGTTGTGCCAGTCCCCATGTCGGAAAAGTGTTGGTGCTGAAACGGGAGTGTACCAGAGCCAGTCCGCTGGTGAAGTAGCTATTCGTCAGATCAGGATAGTAGTTGCGTAGCTGCAATGACGAGAGCATACCTTTATATATAATACTTTTGGTCGAGAGCGAAACGACATAAAAATCGTTTCTCGTCGGAATAGCTGACAATCTGACTTTATTCTCTATCCGTTTGCGAATCAGATACAGTTTGCGGTCGGCGGTTTCCGTTTCCGTAAAACCGGTAATAAAGACCTGCTTGATATCCGGTTCGTTAGCCAGAGCCGCTTCACCTAGAATTTCCGGACAGGTGGGTACATTGCGCAGATGCATCAATGTAAGTCCCTCTTTTTCTATTTCTTCAATAATGATACTAAAAATAGCTGCCTGATCTTTTTCGTTTTTCGGTAGAAAAAGCAGACCGGTGCCGTACCGTCCCTTTTCGGGTACGGGGATGCCTTGCAGTAAAATAAACTCATGCGGAATCTGTAATATAATACCTGCACCGTCGCCGGTTTTGTTATCCGCCCCCTCAGCGCCACGGTGACGCATATTCTCTAATACCTTTAAAGCCGACTCAACAATGTCATGTGACTTTTCTCCGTGAATGTTCACCAGCATACCAACCCCGCAGGCATCGTGTTCGTATGCCGCATCATACAAGCCCATTTGTCCGGGCTGTCGTTGGTAGGGGATTTTTCCTGTTGCGTTGTTAAAAAGTTCTTGTTTCTTCATTCTTTTTAGCTTTATTGTATGATAATACCTGCTTGATGTATCAAATTGTTCGGCAAAGTTAGGGATTTAATTTCATAATGATAGTATATTGTTTATTTTTTGTGACACAAAATAAGATACCTTTTCTTTATTCTTTTAATTTGTAATCAAAATGCTCTGATTTGCTTATAATTTATCAGTCTGTCCGGTTTTATTTTGTTTTGATTGTAGTTTGTTTCTTTTTGAGCTTAAAATAATATATTATTTAACTTTTTGATGTGTTTGCAACTTTTTTATGTGCTTATGTCAAATAAATATTGAAAAAGTTATCTTTGTGTCATTTTGAATGTGTATATTTGCACCCGAAATAAAAATATCATAATATGTGTGGAATAGTAGGCTATATTGGTAAAAGAAAAGCCTACCCCATCCTTATTAAAGGGCTGAAGCGACTGGAGTATCGTGGATATGACAGTGCAGGGGTAGCATTGATCAGTGATAACCAACAGTTAAATGTGTACAAGACGAAAGGGAAAGTCTCCGAACTTGAAAATTTCGTCACACAAAAAGATATTTCCGGTACAGTCGGAATTGCCCATACCCGTTGGGCTACTCACGGGGAACCTTGTTCCGTTAATGCTCATCCTCATTACTCTTCTTCCGAAAAACTCGCTCTCATTCATAACGGTATCATTGAAAATTACGCCGTTCTCAAAGAAAAACTCCAAGCCAAAGGTTACGTCTTTAAAAGTAGTACTGATACTGAGGTGCTCGTTCAATTAATCGAATATATGAAAGTTGCCAATCAGGTCGATCTGCTTACTGCCGTTCAGTTGGCTTTGAATGAAGTGATTGGTGCTTATGCGATTGCGATTCTTGATAAAGAACATCCGGAAGAAATCATTGCGGCTCGAAAAAGCAGTCCGCTGGTGGTAGGTATTGGTGAAGATGAGTTTTTCCTTGCTTCGGATGCCACACCGATTGTAGAATATACAGATAAGGTGGTGTATCTCGAAGATGGTGAGATAGCGGTGATCAATCGGGGAAAAGAATTGAAGGTAGTCGATCTCAGCAATGTGGAGATGACTCCCGAAGTGAAAAAAGTAGAATTGAAGCTTGGTCAGCTGGAAAAAGGCGGTTATCCGCATTTCATGTTGAAGGAGATTTTTGAGCAGCCGGACTGTATTCACGATTGTATGCGCGGACGTATCAATGTGGAAGCCAATAATGTGGTGCTTTCGGCAGTAATAGACTATAAAGAAAAGTTGCTGAACGCCAAACGCTTTATTATTGTGGCTTGCGGTACTTCGTGGCATGCGGGATTGATCGGAAAGCATCTGATTGAAAGTTTCTGCCGTATTCCGGTAGAAGTGGAGTATGCCTCCGAATTTCGTTACCGTGATCCGGTGATCGATGAGCACGATGTGGTGATTGCCATTTCTCAAAGTGGAGAAACGGCGGATACGCTGGCGGCAGTGGAACTGGCAAAAAGTCGGGGTGCATTTATATATGGTATCTGTAATGCGATTGGTTCCTCCATCCCCCGCGCTACGCATACGGGGTCGTACATCCACGTCGGACCGGAAATCGGAGTGGCATCGACCAAAGCATTTACCGGACAGGTGACTGTGCTGACCATGTTGGCATTGACTCTCGCCCGGGAGAAAGGTACGATAGACGAGACACAATACCTGAACATTGTACGGGAATTGAATAGCATTCCCGGCAAAATGAAGGAAGTATTGAAACTGAATGATAAGCTGGCGGAACTGTCGAAAACTTTCACCTATGCGCATAACTTTATTTACCTCGGACGCGGATATAGTTATCCGGTTGCTTTGGAAGGTGCATTGAAATTGAAAGAAATATCGTATATTCACGCCGAAGGTTATCCGGCTGCCGAAATGAAGCACGGACCGATAGCCCTGATTGATGCCGAAATGCCGGTAGTAGTCATTGCTACCCAAAACGGGTTGTATGAGAAAGTACTTAGCAATATTCAGGAAATCAAGGCACGAAAAGGAAAGGTGATTGCATTTGTAACCAAGGGCGATACGGTGATCAGTAAAATAGCCGATTGCAGTATCGAACTTCCGGAAACAATCGAGTGCCTTGATCCGTTAATTACTACGGTACCTCTCCAGTTGCTTGCTTATCATATTGCGGTATGTAAGGGGATGGATGTAGACCAACCTAGAAATTTGGCTAAGTCGGTAACAGTCGAGTAGTTTAAAATGTAAATAGTCAAATAGTAAGAGATAGATTAATGGAACAATTGAAACATGAATGTGGCGTTGCCATGATACGCCTGCTCCAACCCCTGGAGTATTACGAGAAAAAGTACGGAACATGGATGTACGGTCTCAACAAGCTCTATCTGTTGATGGAGAAACAGCATAACCGGGGGCAGGAAGGGGCAGGACTGGCATGCGTGAAGCTGGAAGCAAATCCGGGTGAGGAATATATGTTTCGCGAACGCGCGTTAGGTTCCGGTGCCATCACCGAAATCTTCGAAGCTGTACAGAGAAACTTCAAGGACCTCACTCCCGAACAGTTGCATGATGCGGCATTTGCCAAACGTACTTTGCCCTTTGCGGGTGAAGTATATATGGGGCATCTGCGTTATTCTACTACCGGAAAATCCGGAATCTCGTACGTACATCCGTTTTTAAGAAGAAACAACTGGCGTGCCAAAAATCTGGCTCTCTGCGGAAACTTCAATATGACGAATGTAGATGAAATCTTTGCCCGCATCACCGCTATCGGTCAGCATCCACGTAAGTATGCCGATACCTATATCATGTTGGAACAGGTGGGGCATCGTCTTGACCGTGAAGTGGAACGCCTCTTCAACCTTGCTGAAGCCGAAGGACTGACAGGGATGGGAGTCACCCATTATATAGAAGAACATATCGAACTGGCCAACGTATTGCGTACTTCCAGCCGTGAGTGGGATGGGGGATATGTGATCTGCGGCCTCACCGGAAGCGGCGAATCTTTTGCTATCCGTGATCCGTGGGGTATTCGTCCCGCTTTCTGGTATCAGGATGATGAAATAGCCGTACTGGCTTCCGAGCGTCCGGTGATTCAGACTGCTTTGAATGTTCCCGTAGAAAAAATCAAGGAACTGCAACCCGGGCAGGCATTGCTGATCAGCAAAGAAGGCAGACTGCGGACTTCACAAATCAACAAGCCTCGCGAGCGGCACGCCTGCTCGTTCGAACGTATCTACTTCTCCCGTGGCAGCGATGTAGATATCTATAAAGAACGGAAACTCTTGGGAGAAAAACTGGTTCCGAATATTCTGAAAGCCATTAATAACGACTTGGACCATACTGTATTTTCCTTTATCCCGAATACGGCCGAAGTTGCCTTCTACGGAATGTTGCAAGGGCTGGATGACTATCTGAATGAAGAGAAAGTACGGCAGATTGCGGCATTGGGGCATCATCCCAATATGGAAGAGCTGGAGGTCATTCTTTCCCGCCGTATCCGCAGTGAAAAAGTTGCCATCAAAGATATTAAGCTCCGTACATTCATTGCCGAGGGAAACAGTCGGAATGACCTGGCTGCCCACGTATATGACATCACGTACGGAAGTCTGGTTTCCGGTGTCGACAATCTTGTGATTATCGACGATAGCATTGTGCGTGGTACTACCTTGAAGCAAAGTATCATCGGTATTCTCGACCGTCTTGGTCCGAAGAAGATCGTGATTGTATCTTCTTCTCCACAAGTTCGTTATCCGGACTATTACGGCATCGATATGGCGAAGATGAGCGAATTTATCGCTTTCAAAGCTGCCATCGAACTCCTGAAAGAGCGGGATATGAAGGATGTGATTGCTGCCGCCTACCGGAAATCGAAAGATCAGGTAGGATTGCCGAAAGAACAAATGGTGAATTACGTGAAGGATATCTATGCGCCGTTCACCGATGAAGAAATATCTGCCAAGATGGTAGAACTCCTGACACCGAAGGGAACGAAAGCGAAAGTGGAAATCGTCTACCAACCGTTGGAAGGACTCCATGAAGCCTGTCCGAACCATCAGGGAGACTGGTACTTCAGTGGAAACTATCCCACGCCGGGTGGTGTGAAAATGGTGAATCAGGCATTTATCAACTACATTGAGCAGATGTATCAATTCTAACAACCATACAACGATTCAAAAATAAGAATGAGAAATGTGACATTAATCCTTGACGACGGGAGCCGGTTTTCCGGTAAGTCGTTTGGCTACGAGAAGCCGGTGGCGGGCGAAGTAGTTTTCAACACCGCCATGACCGGATATCCGGAGAGCCTTACTGACCCTTCCTACGCCGGACAGTTGATGACTCTTACCTATCCTTTGGTGGGTAATTACGGAGTTCCTCCTTTTACCATCGAACCCAACGGACTCGCCACTTTCATGGAAAGTGAAAAGATTCATGCCGAAGCGATCATCGTAAGTGACTACTCTTCTGAGTACAGCCACTGGAACGCAGTGGAAAGCCTTGGCGACTGGCTGAAACGTGAGAAAGTACCGGGCATCACAGGCATCGATACGCGCGAACTGACCAAAATACTTCGTGAACACGGAGTCATGATGGGACGTATCGTCTTCGACGATGAAATTGTCGGGGAAATTGACAATGGACAATTGCCAATGGACAATTACGCTGCCGTTAATTACGTAGACCGTGTTTCCTGCAAAGAAATAATCTCCTATCTCCCTGATGGAACCTCCCAATGTTTTCCTCTTAGCACTTCTATTGCGCAGCTTAACTCTCAACTTTCAACTTTCAATTCTCAACTTAAAAAAGTTGTTTTGGTGGATTGTGGTGTAAAAACCAATATTATCCGTTGCTTGTTGAAGCGTGGTGTAGAAGTGATCCGTGTACCTTGGGATTATGATTTTAACGGACTCGAATTTGACGGGCTGTTTATCTCCAACGGCCCGGGTGACCCGGATACCTGCGACGCAGCTGTGCAGAATATCCGCAAGGCAATGGCGAACGAGAAACTTCCCATCTTTGGAATCTGCATGGGCAACCAGTTGCTCTCGAAAGCCGGAGGGGCAAAGATTTACAAACTTAAATATGGACACCGTAGCCACAACCAGCCGGTACGCATGGTGGGTACGGAACGTTGTTTTATTACTTCGCAGAATCATGGTTATGCGGTAGACAATAATACGCTGGGGGCAGATTGGGAACCGCTGTTCATCAATATGAATGATGGTTCTAACGAAGGAATCAAACACAAGAAAAATCCTTGGTTCTCTGCACAGTTTCATCCCGAAGCTGCAAGTGGTCCTACGGATACGGAATTCCTATTCGATGAATTTGTAAACCTGCTTAAATAACCGACTATCATGAAAGAAAATATAAAGAAAGTATTGCTGCTGGGTTCCGGTGCCTTGAAAATCGGTGAAGCCGGTGAGTTTGACTATTCCGGTTCGCAGGCACTCAAAGCCTTGAAAGAAGAAGGGATTGAAACCATTCTTATCAATCCGAATATTGCTACCGTACAGACATCCGAAGGAGTGGCAGATCAAATTTACTTCCTTCCGGTCACTCCGTATTTTGTAGAGAAAGTAATCCAGAAAGAAAAGCCGGAAGGTATTATGCTGGCATTCGGCGGACAGACCGCGCTGAATTGTGGAGTTGCTTTATATAAAGAAGGAATCCTTGAAAAGTATAATGTAAAAGTACTCGGTACTCCCGTACAAGCCATTATGGATACGGAAGACCGTGAACTCTTTGTACAGAAACTGAACGAAATCAATGTCAAGACCATTAAAAGTGAAGCTGTAGAAAATGCGGAAGATGCCCGTCGTGCAGCGAAGGAATTGGGATATCCGGTCATTGTCCGTGCGGCTTATGCGCTGGGTGGCTTGGGCTCCGGTTTCTGTGACAATGAAGAGCAACTGGATGTACTGGTAGAAAAAGCCTTTTCTTTTTCTCCGCAAGTGTTGGTGGAAAAATCGCTTCGGGGGTGGAAAGAAGTCGAATACGAAGTCGTCCGCGACCGCTTCGACAACTGTATTACAGTTTGTAATATGGAGAACTTTGACCCACTGGGGATTCATACCGGTGAGTCTATCGTTATTGCTCCGTCTCAAACACTGACCAACAGTGAATATCATAAACTTCGTGAACTGGCTATCCGTATTATCCGCCACATCGGTATTGTCGGCGAATGTAATGTACAGTATGCTTTCGACCCCGAATCGGAAGATTATCGCGTCATCGAAGTAAATGCCCGTCTTTCCCGTTCCTCGGCCCTGGCCTCTAAGGCAACCGGATATCCGTTGGCATTCGTGGCTGCCAAACTGGGACTCGGCTACGGACTCTTCGACTTGAAGAACTCGGTGACAAAGACTACTTCTGCTTTCTTCGAACCGGCTTTGGACTATGTGGTATGTAAGATTCCACGTTGGGACTTGGGAAAATTCCATGGTGTAGACAAGGAACTGGGTTCTTCCATGAAGTCGGTAGGTGAAGTGATGGCAATCGGACGTACTTTTGAAGAAGCTATTCAGAAGGGCCTCCGTATGATCGGACAGGGAATGCACGGATTCGTGGAAAACAAAGAACTAGTAATTCCTGATATTGACAAAGCACTGCGCGAACCGACCGATAAACGTATTTTTGTGATCTCAAAAGCCTTTCGTGCAGGATACACCATTGATCAGGTGCATGAACTGACGAAGATTGACAAATGGTTCCTTCAGAAGTTGATGAATATAATGAAGACTTCGGAAGAAATGCACGAATGGGGAAATAATCATAAACAGATTGCCGATCTGCCTGTGGAACTGCTTCGCAAGGCTAAAGTTCAGGGCTTTTCCGATTTCCAGATTGCCCGTGCTATCGGTTATGAAGGTGATATGGAAAATGGAAGCCTGTATGTCCGCAAGTATCGTAAGGCTGCCGGTATCCTTCCGGTGGTAAAACAGATCGATACACTGGCTGCCGAATATCCGGCGCAGACCAATTATCTGTATCTGACCTATAGCGGAGTGGCAAACGATGTACATTATCTGGGTGACCATAAATCCATTGTCGTATTGGGTTCCGGTGCCTACCGTATCGGTTCTTCTGTAGAGTTTGACTGGTGCGGTGTGCAGGCTCTGAATACCATTCGCAAGGAAGGGTGGCGCAGTGTTATGATCAACTATAATCCGGAAACGGTATCTACAGACTATGACATGTGCGACCGTCTCTACTTTGATGAACTGACATTCGAACGGGTAATGGATATTCTTGAACTGGAAAATCCGCATGGTGTCATCGTATCTACCGGTGGTCAGATTCCGAATAACCTTGCTTTGCGTCTGGATGCCCAGAACATTCACATACTGGGAACAAGTGCTCAGAGCATCGACAATGCCGAAGACCGTGAAAAGTTCTCAGCGATGCTCGACCGTATTGGTGTAGACCAACCACGCTGGCGTGAGTTGACATCGCTGGAGGATATCAATGAGTTTGTCGATGAAGTCGGTTTCCCGGTTCTTGTTCGTCCGTCTTATGTGCTTTCGGGTGCTGCGATGAATGTCTGCTCCAATCAGGAAGAGCTTGAACGCTTTCTGAAACTGGCTGCCAATGTATCAAAGAAGCATCCGGTGGTAGTAAGCCAGTTTATCGAACATGCGAAGGAGGTAGAAATGGATGCTGTGGCGCAGAATGGCGAAATCATAGCCTATGCAATCAGCGAACATATTGAGTTTGCCGGTGTACACTCCGGTGATGCCACTATTCAGTTTCCGCCTCAGAAGTTGTATGTGGAAACTGTCCGTCGCATCAAACGCATCAGCCGTGAGATTGCCAAGGCATTGAATATTTCCGGTCCGTTCAACATCCAATACCTGGCAAAAGATAATGATATTAAGGTAATCGAATGTAATCTGCGTGCCAGCCGTTCTTTCCCGTTTGTCAGCAAAGTGCTGAAGATAAACTTCATTGAGCTGGCAACCAAAGTGATGCTGGGTCTTCCTGTGGAGAAACCGGAAAAGAATCTCTTTGAACTGGACTATGTGGGAATTAAGGCTTCGCAGTTCTCTTTCAACCGTTTGCAGAAAGCTGACCCTGTATTGGGAGTGGATATGGCTTCTACAGGTGAGGTCGGCTGTATCGGAAGTGACACTTCCTGTGCCGTACTGAAAGCCATGCTGTCTGTCGGCTACCGTATTCCTAAAAAGAACATCCTGCTTTCTACGGGTACAATGAAGCAGAAGGCTGATATGATGGATGCAGCACGTATGTTGGTAAACAAGGGATACAAACTCTTTGCAACCGGCGGTACTCATAAAACCTTTGCTGAGAACGGCATTGAAAGTACGCTTGTCTACTGGCCGAGTGAAGAAGGACATCCGCAGGCATTGGAAATGCTTCATAATAAGGAAATTGACATGGTAGTCAATATCCCGAAGAACCTGACTGCCGGAGAACTGGACAATGGATATAAAATCCGTCGCGCGGCTATCGACCTGAACGTGCCGTTGATAACGAACGCCCGTCTGGCAAGTGCATTTATCAATGCTTTCTGTACGATGACCGTTGATGATATTGCCATCAAGAGCTGGGAAGAGTATAAGTAAGAAATAATAAATTGTTGTATAATAAGTTGGAAAAGTCGTTCCCGTGCATTCGGGGGCGGCTTTTTTTTATGAATTTCTGTTTTTGGGATGGTGTCACTATAAGCATGGGATAGTGTCACTATCCTGTCAGTATGCTTACACTATCCTTCCTGTATAGTGTCACTATCTTTTTTTAATGTCTATAAGTTGCATGATTGGACAAATTGGTGTAAATTGCGCAATTATTTCACAAATATTCTAAAACAGGGGAGTAATATGAGCATGGATAATCATATCGTAATTATGGCTGGTGGCATTGGTAGTCGTTTTTGGCCGATGAGTACACCGGAATGTCCCAAGCAATTTATTGATGTAATGGGATGCGGGCGTACGTTGATTCAACTGACTGCTGATCGTTTTGATGGCGTCTGTCCACGGGAAAATGTGTGGGTAGTGACGTCCGAGAAATATATTGATATCGTCCGGGAGCAATTGCCGGAGATTCCTGAAAGCAATATCCTTGCAGAGCCTTGTGCACGAAACACTGCTCCCTGCATCGCCTATGCTTGCTGGAAAATCAAGAAAAAACATCCGAACGCCAATGTGGTGGTGACTCCGTCGGATGCATTGGTTATCAATACAGGTGAATTCCGCCGGGTAGTAGAGAAAGCACTTCGTTTTACTGACAACAGCAGTGCTATCGTAACGCTGGGTATCAAACCGACTCGCCCGGAAACCGGATATGGATATATTGCTGCCGGAGATCAGATCATGACTGATAAAGAGATTTTTACGGTAGATGCATTCAAGGAAAAACCGGACAGGGAGACTGCCGACAGATATCTGGCCGAGGGTAACTACTTCTGGAATGCAGGAATTTTTGTTTGGAATGTGCGTACTATCACTTCCGTGATGCGTGTATATGCTCCGGGCATAGCGCAAATCTTCGATCGTATTTTCCCCGATTTCTATACGGAGAAGGAAAATGAAACGATTAAAAAGCTGTTCCCTACCTGCGAAGCTATTTCCATAGACTATGCCGTAATGGAAAAAGCACAGGAAATCTATGTACTTCCGGCTTCTTTCGGTTGGTCGGACTTGGGGACCTGGGGAGCGCTCCGCGGACTGTTGCCACAAGATAAATCCGGAAATGCTACGGTAGGGGCCGATGTCCGTTTGTACGAAAGCAAGAACTGCATCGTACATACCAGTGAAGAGAAACGGGTCGTTATTCAGGGTCTGGATGGATATATCATTGCTGAGAAAGATAATACACTGTTGATTTGTAAACTGGATGAAGAACAGCGGATAAAGGAGTTTTCAAAGTAATCCTTAATTCTTTTGATATTCCTGAGGCGTCATTCCGGTCATTCGTTTGAAAAACTTGCTGAAGAAAGACGGATTGGGAAAGTTTAATTCATCTGATATCTGATAAACAAGGCGGTTGCTATGTTTTAGCAATACTTTAGCCTCTAGTATAATGGACTGGTTTATCCAGTCCATTACTGTTTGCTGGCTGGTTTGCCGGATTACAGTGTTCAGATAACGGGGAGTGAGACAAAGTTTATTCGCATAGAAACTGACATTCCGCTCTGTCTTGCTATAGGTGTTGACCAAAGAAATGAGGCGCTGAAAAATGTCGTTTTGATGGGTTAATGGACTGAGTTCGGCCTGCCCTTTGCTTTTGGCTATATACTCTATATTATATAGTAATCCTACCAGTAAATGCTGAATGACCTCTTTTCTGAATACAGGTTCTTGCAATACACTCCACATGACCGTCACAAAATTCTCTATCTGTATTTGTTCTTCGGTAGACAGTGGAAACAGGAGATTTTTCTTTTGTTGGAGGAAATGGGTGAAGAATTCTTCCTTTCCGGATATCGGCAGAAAGTTCAGGTCTACTGCCATCATGTGAGCATCAAAATCGTGAGATACTTCTATGATTTGTATGATAGAGTTGGGAGCTATCAGGGATATATGGTCGGGCAGGAAAATATATTCGATCAGATTGATTAAAACACGTGCCGAGCCATTAGTGACAATAGCAATACGGCCTTCCTGTAGCCGGTACGGTTGTCCGACACTGAAGATAGTCGTTTCCATTTTAGAGAAACTTGTCACAAATCCGAATTCGGCATTGATGAAGCGAAATTCGTTGTGACGTACTATATTTATATCCTTCAACAGTTGGAGGCCTAATTCCATCGGTTTCTTCTGTTCCATTTTCTCAGTTCTTTTCCGGCAAAGATAAGAAATAGCCCTTGAATCTTCTCTTTTTTTAGGATGAATCGAACTATTGGGACATATTTTCCAACTATCAGAATGTGAAACTATTACTTAAAGGTCTATCTTTGTCTTTTGAAGAATTCATAGAAAAAATGCGTATGAAAAGAATTATTTTTAGTCTTTCGCTTTTACTGTTCATGCCCGGAATGTATGGGCAGACCGGGCATATAACATTAGAAGAATGTCAGCAAAAAACGCAGGATAACTATCCGTTGGTGCGTCAATATGATTTAGTGGAGAAGACGAAAGAATATAATCTGGAAAATGCGGCGAGGGGATACTTGCCTCAGTTTGCTCTTTCGGCAAAGGCGTCTTATCAAAGTGATGTGACGGAGTTACCCATTGCCATTCCCGGTGTGGATATCAAAGGGATGGCCAAAGACCAGTATCAGGTGATGCTGGAGTTACAGCAACAGATATGGGATGGCGGAGGAATCCGGATGCAGAAGAAAAAGGCTACGGCGGAAGCGGAGATTGACAGGGAAAAGTTGAACGTCGATATGTATGCGTTGAATGGCCGTGTGAATGATTTGTATTTTGGAATTCTTATGTTGGATGAGCAGTTGGCTCAGAATGCCTTGCTGCAAGATGAACTGGGACGGAACTTCCATCAGATTACAGCTTATGTGGACAATGGAATAGCCAATCAGGCCGATCTGGATGCTGTGAAAGTGGAGCAATTGAATACCCGCCAGAAGAGAGTGGAACTGACTTCTTCCCGTATGGCTTATTTGAAGATGCTTTCGTTATTGATGGGAGAGGTGCTTTCGACGGAGACAGTATTGGAGAAGCCTGTTCCTCAAAACGAACTGTCGGCTGTCAGTGAGATTCGCCGACCGGAACTGTCGTGGTTTGACGCACAGGGAGCCGGTTTGCAGGTACAAGAGAAAGCCTTGAATGTGCGCCATCTTCCTCATTTCGGATTGTTTGTGCAGGGAGCTTACGGTAATCCGGGATTAAATATGCTGAAGAATGAATTTTCTCCTTATTATATTGCAGGTATCCGGCTTTCATGGAATTTCGGAAGTCTGTATACGTTGAAGAATGACCGTCGGGTGATTGAAAACAAACGGCAGCAACTGGATAGCAATCGGGATGTGTTTCTTTTTAATACGAGACTGGAAATGACGCAGCAGGATCAGTCTGTCCGTTCGTTGGAGAAGCAGATGCAGGATGATGATGAAATTATCCGGTTGCGTACGAATATTCGTCGGGCTGCGGAAGCCAAAGTAGCGAATGGTACGTTGACAGTGACAGAAATGCTCAGAGAACTCACGAATGAGAGTCTTGCCCGTCAGGCGAAGGCAATGCATGAGATTCAACGGTTGATGGGTATCTATCAATTGAAATATACTACTAATCATTAATAAAAATCTGTCAGATATGAAACGAATGACAAAAATAGGAATATACGGGATGGCAGTATGGATGCTTTCTGCCTGTGGAAACGGAACGCCCGATTATGATGCAACAGGAACCTTTGAAGCTACGGAAGTGATCGTTTCCGCCGAAGCGGCGGGAAAACTGCTGCAACTGGAAGTGGAAGAAGGAACAAGATTGAAAGCCGGCGAAGAAGTAGGGCTGGTAGATACTGTCCAGCTATATCTGAAAAAGTTGCAACTGGAAGCAAGCATGAAATCGGTGGAAAGCCAGCGTCCCGATCTGGCCAAACAGATAGCCGCTACCAAACAGCAAATTACTACAGCGCAAAGGGAAAAGAAGCGGGTAGAGAACCTGCTTGCTGCCGGAGCTGCCAATCAGAAACAACTGGATGACTGGGATGCACAGGTAACCTTGCTTCAGCAGCAGTTGATTGCTCAGGAATCCTCATTGATGAAGAGTACGAACAGTCTGACGGAACAGGGGAATTCGGTCAGTATACAAGTGGCACAGGTAGAAGACCAGTTGAACAAGTGCCATATTCAGTCGCCTATTGAAGGTACGGTACTGGCAAAATATGCGGAAGCGGGAGAACTGGCATCCGTTGGCAAACCGTTGTTTAAAGTGGGTGAGGTAGACCGGATGTATTTGCGGGCTTATGTTACTTCAGAGCAATTGTCCCAAGTGAAATTGGGGGATAAAGTGACGGTGTATTCCGATTATGGAAATTCGGAACAGAAAGCCTATCCCGGTGTGGTCACTTGGATTTCGGACCGTTCGGAGTTTACCCCCAAAACGATTCTGACTAAAAATGAACGTGCCAATCTGGTATACGCAGTGAAGATTGCCGTGAAAAATGACGGTTCGTTGAAGATTGGTATGTATGGAGGTGTGGTATGGAAAAAGGAGAACCCATAGTCGTTGTAAAGGAAATCAGCAAGAGCTACGGGAAAGTAGAGGCACTGAAAGAGGTTTCTTTTGCGGTAGAGCAGGGAGAAGTTTTCGGGCTGATCGGTCCTGACGGGGCGGGGAAGAGTACCTTATTCCGCATCCTGACCACTTTACTGTTGGCTGATAAAGGTACGGCAACTGTCAACGGACTGGATGTGGTGACGGATTACAAACAGATTCGTACGAAAGTAGGATATATGCCCGGACGGTTCTCGCTTTATCAGGACCTTTCCGTAGAAGAGAATCTGGAATTTTTTGCTACGGTATTTCATACGTTGATACAGGAAAACTATGATTTGATTAAAGATATTTATCAGCAGATCGAGCCTTTTAAAAAAAGAAGGGCAGGCGCTTTGTCGGGAGGTATGAAGCAGAAGCTGGCATTGAGCTGTTCCCTGATTCATAAACCTGATATTTTATTTCTGGATGAACCGACTACGGGTGTAGATCCTGTGTCTCGGAAAGAATTTTGGCAGATGCTCCGTAATTTGAGAAAACAGGGGATTACGATCATTGTTTCCACTCCTATTATGGATGAGGCTCGTCAATGCGACCGGATTGCTTTTATTAATCACGGGCAGGTGCACGGAATCGATACGCCCGAACGGATTCTTCAGAAGTTTGCTTCCATTCTTTGTCCGCCACCCTTGGAACGGGAGGAGGCGCAACAGATGGCAGCTCCTGTTATCGAGGTGGAGCAGCTGACCAAATCCTTCGGACATTTTACGGCAGTCGATCATATCTCTTTTCAAGTGCAGCGGGGAGAAATTTTCGGTTTTCTTGGAGCCAATGGAGCAGGTAAGACGACTGCGATGCGTATGCTTTGCGGATTGAGCCGTCCGACTTCGGGAGTAGGAAAGGTGGCAGGCTATGACATCTTTCGGGAAGCCGAACAAGTCAAAAGGCATATCGGATATATGAGTCAGAAATTCTCTTTGTATGAGGATCTTAAAGTCTGGGAGAATATCCGTCTCTTTGCCGGAATTTATGGGATGAAGGAGATGGAGATTGAAGAAAAGACAGATGAATTGTTAGAACGCCTGGGATTTGCAGACGAACGGGATACGTTGGTGAAAAACCTTCCTTTGGGTTGGAAACAGAAACTGGCCTTTTCTGTCTCTATCTTCCATGAGCCGAAAATAGTCTTCCTTGATGAACCGACCGGAGGAGTTGATCCTGCTACTCGCAGGCAGTTCTGGGAGCTGATTTATCAGGCTGCCGATCGTGGAATCACTGTATTTGTTACCACACACTATATGGATGAAGCGGAATATTGCAACCGGATATCGATTATGGTGGACGGCCAGATCAAGGCACTGGATACGCCGGCCCGGCTGAAAGAACAGTTTGGTGTGGAGACAATGGATGATGTGTTTCAACAACTTGCCCGCCATGCGGTGCGTAAAGCGGATTGATTATGAAACAATTTATTGCTTTCGTAAAGAAAGAATTTTATCATATTTTCCGTGACCGGCGTACTATGCTGATCCTGTTGGGAATGCCGGTCGTGCAGATTATTCTGTTTGGGTTTGCTATCAGTACGGAAGTGAAGAATGTCCGGCTGGCAGTTCTTGATCCTTCGAATGATGTGGTAACAAGGAAAATTATAGACCGGTTGGATGCGAGTGAATATTTCACGGTTACCACCCGTTTTCATTCTCCACAGGAGATGGAAACTGCCTTCCGGAAAAATAAGATAGATATGGCAATTGTATTTGGAGAGCGTTTTGCCGACGGACTTTATACGGGGGATGCCCGTGTGCAGCTGATAGTCGATGCAACCGATCCCAATATGTCTACCTCGCAGAGTAATTATGCAGCCAGCATTGTTTCTTCGGCAGGACAGGAGATGTTGCCTCCCAATGTGTTCGTTTCGCGTTTGACTCCAGATGTCAAATTGCTGTATAATCCGCAGATGAAGAGTGCCTACAACTTTGTGCCCGGAGTCATGGGGCTGATTTTAATGCTGATTTGTGCGATGATGACCTCTATTTCCATTGTTCGTGAAAAGGAGACGGGCACGATGGAAGTATTGCTGGTATCTCCGGTAAGACCATTGTTTATCGTGCTGGCCAAGGCGGTACCTTACTTTGTTTTATCTTTTGTCAATCTGACAACCATTTTGCTGCTTTCAGTCTTTGTACTGGATGTGCCGGTAGTGGGGAGTTTGTTTTGGTTGGTGATGGTGTCTTTGCTCTTTATTTTCGTGTCGCTGGCTTTGGGTTTGCTGATTTCCTCTGTGACAAGTACACAGGTGGCGGCCATGCTGGCATCCGGAATGATATTGATGATGCCCACCATGGTTTTGTCCGGAATGATTTTTCCGGTAGAAAGTATGCCGGTGATTCTCCGGGCCATATCGGATATTATTCCCGCCCGCTGGTATATTCAGGCTGTGCGCAAACTGATGATTGAAGGAGTGCCGGTTGTGCTGGTACTTAAAGAGATTGGTATTTTGTTGCTGATGGCAGTAGTGCTTATTACCATCAGTATCAGGAAATTTAAATATCGATTGGAATAAAGGAATTTATTATGATAAAATTTCTGATAGAAAAAGAGTTTAAACAGTTGCTTCGCAATTCGTTCCTGCCGAGATTGATTCTTATCTTTCCCTGCATGATCATGTTGCTGATGCCATGGGCTGTGAATCTGGAAATAAAGAATATCCAGCTGAATATTGTAGACAACGATCATTCGGTGATTTCTCAGCGGCTGGTGAATAAGATTGCGGCTTCTACCTATTTCCGTCTGACGGAAGTGCCGGCATCTTATGAGGATGGATTACGGAATATTGAACAGGGAACAGCGGATATTATAATGGAGATCCCCAGGCACCTGGAGCGGGACTGGGTGAACAAAGGAGAAGCCCATATACTGATTGCAGCCAATTCGGTAAATGGAACGAAAGGAGGGCTAGGCAGTTCTTATCTGGGCACTATTATCAAGAACTATGCAGCCGAGTTACGTGCAGAATATCCTGATGCCATATCTGCGTCGGGCAGTGCCCCTTCCATTCGTATCGATACGCAGGGATTATTTAACCCGAATCTGAATTATAAACTTTATATGATTCCTGCTTTGATGGGAATGTTGTTGACTTTGATATGCGGATTTTTGCCTGCCCTGAATGTGGTTAGTGAGAAGGAGGTAGGAACGATCGAACAGATTAATGTGACTCCCGTACCGAAATTTACTTTTATTCTGGCTAAACTTTTACCTTACTGGATCACAGGCTTTATCGTATTGACTTTGTGCTTTTTGTTAGCCTGGCTGCTTTATGGAATAACTCCTGTAGGGCATTTCATCGTGATTTATTTTTTGGCGATTTTGTTTGTATTCGTTATGTCCGGTTTCGGGCTCGTTATATCCAATTATTCGGCAACTATGCAGCAGTCTATGTTTGTAATGTTCTTTTTTATGCTGATTCTGATGTTGATGAGCGGATTATTCACTCCGGTGAGCAGTATGCCTGAATGGGCACAGGTGATTACTTATTTCAATCCTTTGAAGTACTTTATGGAAGGAATGCGTATGGTATACCTCAAAGGAAGCAGCTTGTTGGAACTGCTGCCTGAAATAGGAGTCCTGCTTCTTTTTGCACTGGGTTTCAATACCTGGGCGGTGATCAGTTATCGGAAAAATCAATAATTGAGAATTTGATTATATAAAAAACAGCTCTTATCCTTATTGGTTGGAAAAGAGCTGTTTTTATTATTGTTTTCACCCCTTGGGATGAATCGTGGTTACTGTATTATTTTACTTCGATTTGCTTTTCGGCCTTCTTCACTTCTTCTTCAGAAATCTTAGGAAGTTGGACGCTCAAAACTCCGTTTTCTACTGCGGCAGAAATTTTTTCTTTATCTACATTATCCGGCAGAATCATCGTCTGCTGAAACTTAGAATAAGAGAATTCGCGACGTAGATAGCGACCTTCTTTCTTCTCTTCTTTGTTTTCAGTCTTCTTCTCCATAGAGATAACGAGGTTGTTGTCTTCATCAATGCGAACATTGAAGTCCTCTTTTGTCATTCCCGGAGCAGCCAGTTCAACTTTGTATTCTTTTTCTGTTTCAAAAACATTGATTGCAGGTGCAGTTGCATTTGCTTTTACCATCCAATCGTTATCAAAGAAATCGTTAAAAATACTTGGTAACCAACTTTGAGTTCTTCTAACAGGCATCATAATCTTAGTCTCCTATCTTTTAGTTAAACATTCGGTTTATTCACTCTTGAATTTCGGTTCGCTGCTTTCCGCAGAGGGGGGTATCCCGACTCTTGCCGTCTGCTTTTGAACCGTCGTTCACTGCTATTAGTGCAAACCTTATGCCAAAGGAAAACTGAGATTGAAAATGTCTATTTGTCATTTTAATAATGCCAATTTTGCCTGTTTTGTGACAAAATGTAACCGCAGTATATTTATTTTATATAATATAGATATTAATTTGATAATCTATTTTTTTTCAATGAGTTTGAATCTTAACCTTAAAGTTTGCCTTTCTTCATTATAATCATGACTGATGATTTTGAAAGTTCCTACCTCTGAGGTATTGGATACATGTAACCCTATACAGGCACAGGCGTCATAATCTCCTATGCGTATAATGCGAAGAGTCTCACTGGCGTCAGCAGGAAGTTTGCTCAGATCTACGATGCCTTTAGCTTGCTCATGAGTCATAAATTCAACAGTTACGGGCAGATTTTGACTGATAACTTCGTTTACCTTATCTTCTATCGCTTGTATCTCCGCATCTGTAGGACAAGTAGGAAGAATATAGTCGCACTTACTCTTTTTCCTTTCTATATGGGCATTTCTTGAGCGAGGGCAACCGAAAGTTTTTACCATAGTGGCATTTAGTAAATGCTCTGCTGTATGCATAGGAGGATACTCCTGTTTGTTGTGATCATTGAGTTGAGGTTGTTGTTCCATAAATTTTTCAATAACTTTTTGTTTTTGATATTTTCTTATTTGCCGGATGGCAGTTTGTACTTTTCTCCCAGGAAATGCGGTTGCTTATCTATCGCTAAATCGATAAACATCTTGACCCTTGCAAATAATTCTCTGATATTGGTTCTCAATCCTGCATAGACGTCTACATCCCTGGCATTAAAACCGATGGCGGTAATCCCATTCTTTTCGGCAAGATAAATAGCCCGCTCATTGTGAAATCGTTGAGAAATGATGGTCAGACGGGTCTGACCGAATACTTCTTTAGCACGCACAACAGAGTCAAGGGTACGAAAACCGGCATAATCTAAATAGATAGACTTTTCAGGAACACCTTTTTGCATAAGCGCTTTCTTCATTTCTTCCGGTTCGTTGTAATCTTCTTTGCGATTATCTCCACTGATAAGAATATAATTAATTTTGCCTGCCTTGTACAGTTCAACCGCCGCATCAATGCGATAGTCAAAATATAAATTGTTATTTCCGCTTTTCAGCTTAGGAGAGGTGCCGAGAAGCAGACCTACATTGTTTGCAGGAATATCACTGATTTCAGTATAGATGCAGGAGGCTGCATTCTTCTTGATGGTCCAGTCGCAGATAAAGATACTGATAACACAAAGTATGGCAATTATCAGTGTGATATAGAATAGTTTTTTTTTCATTTTCCGAATAATTCACTCATATAATCAAGGGAACGGCTAATGTCGAAATACATTTGATTTCCTTCATAGTACTGGCATTTATCAAACTCTATCAGATCACATTTATTGACTAGCGATTGACCTTTCATGTTTTCCATTTTGAATAACATGTTCAGCAGTTGGTATTCGTCATTTACGCAGATAACCTTAAATGCGGTTTCTTCGCTTGTACCGTCACCTGTAAGCGCAATCATAGTAAGCAGGGCTGCGTATCTCTTTGAATAGTGTTTTATTTCCCGGATGTCTTTTTGAAGCAAACCGGCTATTCCGTACATATTATATAATAATTGGAGAGATACCGGGTTCTTTTTTAGTAGTTCTTTGCCGATATTATAAGCATCTTCATACTTTTCTTCTTTAATCAACTTTCGGAAATCCTGAAAATCATCCATACTTCCTTTGTAAGCTGGTGTGAATGAATACCCGTAATATAGCATGGCATGATCTTGCCGGGTGAGTAAAGTATCATTTTCTTCAAAACGTTGCATGAGCTTTTGAAACTCCGTATTGTGATTAGTTACGTACTCTTTGATAGCCGGATAATCCACTTTTAATATTTCTTGTGCGGAACAATAAACCTGAAGGCTAAGTATGCTTATAAATAAAAGAGTAATGAGCTTTTTCATGGCAGTTTTTTTTAGGGTATTAAGATTCACAAAAATACCATTCTTTTTCAGGAAACCAAGCGTATAGGCATAAAAAAAGGAGCAACGCCTTGCTCCAACCTTTGTTAACCTTAAATCTAATACTATGAAAAACACGTTGCAAAGATACGGACTTCTGTGACCTTTGCAAATTAACCAAGAAAAATCTTATGTTATATAACATAGATTAAGAATTTTCCCTTTCCGCTTAACGGATATTCGGTATTTGATCGTTCATATAAAGAGTTTTTTTATCTTTGCAACCAATTTGAATTACTAATCTTTATATACGTATATGAAAAAGAAAAGACTGGGTCAATGGATGTTGTTGGCCATCGTTTGTTTGAGTTTCTCAGTAGGAGAGACCTATGCACAGAAACATGAGTTCGCTAATTACAAGCGTTATGCGACAGAGAATGCAGCACTTGCACAACCTGTAAAGAAGGAAAAAAGAGTGGTCTTTATGGGCAATTCCATTACGGAAGGATGGGTGAGGACACATCCTGATTTTTTCAAAACAAATGGATATATCGGTCGTGGTATCAGTGGTCAGACGTCTTATCAGTTTTTACTTCGTTTTAGGGAAGATGTGATCAATCTTTCTCCGGCATTGGTTGTCATTAATGCAGGAACAAATGATGTAGCCGAAAATACAGGTGCTTATAATGAAGATTATACATTCGGAAATATTGCATCTATGGCAGAACTGGCGAAGGCAAATAAAATCAAAGTGATTCTGACTTCAGTATTGCCGGCTGCTGAATTTCCGTGGAGACGGGAGATTAAAGATGCTCCTCAAAAGATTCAGGCATTGAATGCCCGCATAGAAGCTTACGCCAAAGCTAATAAAATTCCGTTTGTGAATTATTATCAGCCAATGGTGGTGGGCGAGAATAAGGCCTTGAATCCTCAATATACGAAAGATGGGGTACATCCTACAGGAGAAGGATATGATATCATGGAAGCACTCATTAAACAGGCTATTGAAAAAGCGCTTTAATTATAGATAGAGTGTAGATAAAAAATGAAAAAAAGGAGCAACGCCTTGCTCCAACCTTTGTTAACCTTAAATCTAATACTATGAAAAACACAGTGCAAAGATACGGGCTTTTGCGAAATCTGCAAATTATTTCTCTTAAATAGGTGTTTTTATAACACTAATTAGCAAAAGCTCGGGTTTCTTATAGATTTATTGATATTTATAAGCCGTTTATCCCCACTTTTCTTTCATCAAATCTTCCAGTTTCAGCAGCTCATTCCGATATTGGGCAGCTTCGATAAATTCCAGTTTTTTGGCGGCCTCCTGCATTAATTTGCGGGTACGCTCTATGCTCTTTTCCATTTGAGCTTTGCTCATATATTGTACGATTGGGTCGGCTGCGATATTAGGTGAAGAAGGTTCCACATAAGCGTGTTTTTCTTTCAGCAACTCATCGGCTTCGGAACCTGGACTGCCAAATACAGACAAGTTTCTCGCCTTCTTGATTTGTTGTGGGGTGATGCCGTTCGCTTCATTATAAGCGAGCTGTTTCTCGCGTCGACGGTTTGTTTCATCGATCGTAAGCCGCATACTGTCTGTTATTTTATCTGCATACATGATTACTTTTCCGTTTACATTACGGGCAGCACGTCCTGCAGTCTGGGTCAATGAGCGATGCGAACGGAGGAAGCCTTCCTTATCGGCATCGAGAATAGCGACAAGGGATACTTCCGGAAGGTCAAGACCTTCACGAAGCAGATTGACACCGATAAGTACGTCATAAACGCCTTGTCTCAAGTCATCCATGATCTTCACACGCTCTAATGTATCCACATCGCTATGGATATAGTTACATCTCACATTATTGTTGAGAAGGTATTCTGTCAGCTCTTCCGCCATACGTTTCGTAAGTGTCGTTACAAGTACCCGTTCTTCTTTTTCGATACGCAGCTGAATTTCTTCCATCAGGTCGTCAATTTGATTGAGACTCGGGCGTACTTCAATAACAGGATCAAGCAGACCGGTAGGGCGGATCACTTGTTCTACAACGATCCCTTCCGATTGTATCAGCTCATATTCTGCCGGGGTAGCACTGACATAAATCACTTGTTTTGTCATTTCCTCAAATTCTTCAAATTTCAGAGGGCGGTTGTCCATTGCGGCAGGCAGTCGGAACCCATATTCTACCAGATTGATTTTACGGGCACGGTCGCCTCCATACATGGCGCGAACCTGCGGCACGCTTACATGACTTTCGTCAATAACCAGCAAAAAGTCATCCGGGAAGAAATCGAGAAGGCAATAAGGACGGGTGCCGGCAGCGCGACCGTCGAAATAACGGGAATAATTCTCAATGCCGGAACAGTGCCCTAATTCCCGGATCATTTCCATGTCATACGTAACCCGCTCGTACAATCGTTTCGCTTCATATTCTTTGCCGATAGATTCGAAGAACGCTACTTGTTTGGTTAAGTCATCCTCTATTTCGTGGATGGCACGAAGAGTAGCTTCCTTGGTGGTCATAAATAAATTGGCGGGATAGATCTTATAGGCTTCGAAAGGAGCGGTAGTCACACCGGTAATCGGGTCCACTTCTTCTATCCCATCAATCTCGTCTCCCCAGAAAGTGACACGAAGCAGAGTGTCCGAGTACGCAAGGAAAATGTCGACCGTGTCTCCTTTAACGCGGAAGTTGCCACGATTCAAATCGATATCATTACGGACATACAGGCTGTCCACAAGACGACGCAGAAAAACATTACGGTCAAGCATCCGCCCCCGTTCAATTTCGATTACATTTTTATAGAAATCCGACGGGTTTCCCATACCGTAAATACAGGAGACTGAGGAAACGACTACCACATCTTTCCGGCCTGAAAGCAGGGAGGAGGTAGCGGCGAGACGTAACTTGTCAATCTCGTCATTGATGGCGAGATCCTTTTCTATATAGGTATCTGAATTTGGCAGATAGGCTTCCGGCTGATAGTAGTCGTAATATGAAACGTAATATTCTACGGCGTTATTGGGGAAAAATCCCTTGAACTCGCTGTATAGCTGCGCAGCCAATGTCTTGTTGTGGCTCAAGATCAACGTAGGCTTGTTGATGTTGGCGATCACATTGGCGATGGTGAACGTTTTTCCCGATCCGGTAACCCCCAATAAAGTCTGTGCGGGAACTCCTTGAAGTACCCCCTCAGTAAGCTGGGCGATCGCTTCTGGTTGATCCCCGGTAGGTTTGTAAGCTGATGTTAGTTCAAAATTCATAGTTAAATCCTAAAAAGTGGAGCAATATTCGGCAAAATAATTGAGATAACAAATCATTTTTCCAAATAAATCCTTTACTTTGCAACATATTAATATCATGAAACAGATTCATACAACTAATAATACCAAGAGAACATGATTTGGAATGAGACCATTGAGTGTATGGACCGCGAAAGTCTTCGCAAGATTCAAAGCATACGACTCAAGAAAATTGTGGATTACGTTTATCACAACACGCCTTTTTACCGGAAGAAAATGCAGGAAATGGGTATCACCCCCGATGATATCAATACGATTGATGATATCGTGAAACTGCCGTTTACCACGAAACATGATTTAAGAGATAATTATCCTTTCGGACTTTGTGCCGTGCCGATGAGCCAGATCGTGCGTATTCATGCCTCTTCCGGAACGACCGGAAAGCCGACGGTAGTGGGATATACCCGCAAAGACCTTTCTTCGTGGGCAGAATGTATATCGCGTGCTTTTACTGCTTATGGAGCAGGACGCTCAGATATATTTCAGGTTTCCTATGGTTACGGACTTTTTACGGGTGGCCTGGGAGCACACGCCGGAGCTGAGAATATTGGTGCTTCTGTGATTCCGATGTCCAGTGGTAATACAGAAAAGCAGATTACATTGATGCATGATTTTGGATCAACGGTTCTTTGCTGTACTCCTTCGTATGCACTTTATCTGGCGGATGCCATTAAAGATTCCGGCTATCCGCGGGAGGAATTCCAACTGAAAGTGGGAGCCTTGGGTGCGGAGCCCTGGACGGAGAATATGCGTCATGAAATCGAAGAAAAACTCGGTATTAAAGCATATGATATCTACGGACTGAGTGAAATTGCCGGACCGGGTGTAGGTTACGAATGTGAATGTCAGCATGGTACGCACTTGAATGAGGATCATTATTTCCCGGAAATTATTGATCCGAATACATTGCAGCCGGTAGAACCCGGACAGACGGGCGAGCTGGTATTTACGCACCTGACGAAGGAAGGAATGCCATTGCTTCGTTATCGTACGCGTGACTTGACGGCCTTGCATTATGATAAATGCTCCTGCGGGCGTACATTGGTTCGTATGGACCGTATCCTGGGACGTAGTGACGATATGCTGATTATCCGTGGTGTCAATGTATTCCCGACTCAGATCGAGTCCGTCATTCTTGAGATGGAAGAATTCGAACCACATTATTTGTTGATAGTGGGGCGTGAAAACAATACCGATACGATGGAACTTCAGGTAGAAGTGCGCCCGGATTTCTATTCGGATGAGATTAACCGTATGCTAGCGTTGAAGAAGAAACTGGCAAGCCGTCTCCAAAGCGTACTTGGACTGGGAGTCAATGTGAAACTGGTAGAACCGCGTAGCATTGAACGCAGCGTGGGCAAAGCTAAACGAGTGATTGATAACAGAAAAATTTAAAATAGGTAATAGGTAATAAGTATTAGGTATTATCGTAGCTGCAACATGGAATCCGTGTGGCTATTACCTATTACCTAATATTTAATACTTATTACTTAATACCTAATACTTAAAACTTTACGATAATGGTAGCAAAACAACTTTCTATCTTTTTGGAAAACAAGTCCGGCCGTTTGACGGAAGTGACTGAAGTGCTGGCAAAAGAGAACATCAATCTTTCTGCCTTGTGCATCGCTGAAAATGCTGATTTTGGCATTTTGCGTGGAATTGTATCCGATCCGGATAAAGCATATAAAGCATTGAAAGATAATCATTTTGCCGTGAATATAACAGATGTGGTCGGCATTAGCTGTCCGAATGTGCCGGGAGCTCTGGCAAAAGTGCTGGGATTCTTGTCGGCAGAAGGGGTCTTTATTGAGTATATGTATTCGTTTGCCAATAATAACGTGGCAAACGTTGTGATTCGTCCTAGTAATATGGATAAATGTATTGAAGTACTGAAAGAAAAGAAAGTCGACCTGTTGGCGGCAAGTGATTTGTACAAGCTGTAACCGGACGGCGGACCATAAGCGAACGGTGAACGAAGAACGATAGCGCTGGTATACCAATGACATATAGCGCGCTTGTTGATCGTTCACCGTTTATTATTGACTGTTTATAGCTTCCTGTTCGACGTCGTTTTTCTCTTTTCGTCGATGTTTAACGCCTTTTATGTATTAAAAAACATAGATTAATTGGTTAATTCCCCGCGAATAAGTAACTTTGCGCAATATTTTTTAAAAGGATGAAGAAAAATATCATTATAACTTTGCTCGCAGCAGCCTCTCTGACATCGTGTGGAGAGTACAATAAGTTGCTGAAAAGTACCGATTACGAATACAAGTACGAGGCCGCCAAAAACTATTTTGCTAAAGGGCAGTATAACCGCTCAGCTACCTTGCTGAACGAATTGATTACAATCCTTAAGGGAACCGATAAAGCGGAGGAGTCTCTGTATATGTTGGGTATGAGTTACTATAATCAGAAAGATTATCAGACAGCTGCCCAGACGTTTATCACCTATTTCAACACTTATCCCCGTGGTACTTTCACTGAACTGGCACGTTTCCATGCAGGTAAATCCCTGTTCCTGGATACTCCGGAACCACGTTTGGATCAATCAAGCACTTATCAGGCTATCCAGCAACTGCAGATGTTTATGGAATATTTCCCGAACAGTACCAAGAAGCAGGAAGCACAAGATATGATTTTTGCTTTGCAGGATAAACTGGTGTTGAAAGAACTCTATTCTGCAAAGTTGTATTATAATCTGGGTAACTATCTGGGTAATAACTATGAATCCTGTGTAATTACAGCTCAGAATGCTCTGAAAGATTATCCTTATACAGATTATCGCGAAGAACTTTCCATATTGATTCTGCGTGCCAGACATGAAATGGCTATTTATAGTGTAGAAGACAAGAAGATGGATCGTTACCGTGAAACGATAGATGAATATTATGCTTTCAAGAACGAGTTTCCGGAAAGTAAATACCTGAAAGAGGCTGAAAAAATATTCAATGAATCACAGAAAGTAATTAAAGACTAAATTTAAATAGATTTATGGACTACAAAAAAACGAACGCTCCCGCTACGACGGTAACCCGTGACATGATGGAACTCTGTGCTGACACAGGGAATGTTTATGAAACTGTTGCCATTATTGGTAAGCGTGCTAACCAGATTAGTGTGGAAATTAAAAACGATCTTTCTAAGAAATTAGCAGAGTTTGCTTCTTACAACGATAATTTGGAAGAAGTATTCGAGAATAGAGAGCAGATCGAAATTTCTCGTTATTATGAGAAATTGCCGAAACCTGACTTGATTGCTACACAGGAATACATCGAAGGGAAAATTTATTATAGAAATCCGGCTAAGGAGAAAGAAAAACTTCAGTAATTTATTTTCTAACGAAAGAATTGATAGTCAAGTAGTAAGCGGGAAGCATTTTCCTATTCCTTATTGCTTGGCTATTATTGTTTAACTTAACTACTATAGAATACTTATGATTCAACGAATTCAAAGTTTTTACTTATTGATTGTAACAGGGTTGCTGATTACAGCAATGTGTTTACCGATGGGATATTTTATTGACACTACAGGAGAACATCCTTTTAAAGCACTGGGGATAGACGTGAATGGAATTTTCCAGTCTACTTGGGGGATATTTGGTATTCTGATGCTGAGCGCTCTGGTAGCTTTTGCGACTATTTTTCTGTATAAGAACCGAATGTTGCAGATTCGTATGTCAATCTTCAATAGCTTGTTGCTGGTGGGCTATTATATTGCCTTCATTGCTTTTTATTTTGCATTGAAGAGCGATGCCAATCTGTTCCGTATTGGTTGGGCGCTTTGCTTACCATTGGTGTCTATCGTTCTGAATGTGCTGGCTATTCGTGCTATCGGACGTGACGAGGTGATGGTAAAGGCTGCAGACAGACTTCGATAAGAATGCGGGAAGCTCTCGCATTAGGAGTTCCTGATAGAATAAAACAGGCGCGAATTTCGCAGACTCACGGAAATATAAACCGTAGGTTCGAGCGAGATTCGCGCCTGATCTTTTTGGGTACTGCTTCTTATTTCTTTAAATCGAATAGATAAGTAAGCTTCACTGTAATTGTGCCATGAGCCGCACGGGAGAAATAGTCTTTCTTCGTTGTGCTGTAAAAGTCTGACAGAGCAAAATAATAGCGTCCTTCGAGCAGAAAACTACCGGCTTTCTTTGTTCTGAATTCTATTCCGCCGCCTCCGGCTATACCATAATCGAATTTGTTTTGGATTTTATCTCCGTAAACAGCTTTTTGAGTGTCTGTCAGGGCATTCATGTCTATATTCTCCATGCTTTCAGATTCACCGATCAGAAGGCCGATCTGAGGACCTGCATTGATAAAGAACTGCAGTCCTTTTTCATTGCCGAAAGCCAAGTGGGCGAGGAAGGGAATATCGAGATAGGTCATCTTTCGGGTGTATTTGCGGGTAGGATCTTCTACGGGTTCTCCATTCTCCCCCGGTACTTCAAATAATTCATCCCAGCCACGTTGGGAGATATTTAACTCTACTTGCGCACCACAGATCATGGCAAAATACTTTTCGGAAATGTAGCGTGCCGTCAAACCTCCGGTAATACCCATCAATGAGTTCTGTTTGATTTTAGGAGTGAATGAAGCACTGTTTAAGTTGACTCCTCCATTAAATCCGACAGAAAAGTTCTGGCGTGGTTCGCCGATCTGTGCGGTGGCAGGAAGTGCAAGTCCCATCATCAGGGAAGCGGCAATCAGAAGTGATTTTATCTTTGTCATTTTCGTCTTATTCGAAGTCAAGTTTTACTAATTCAAAATTCTTCGTGAAATGGATAAAGAATACTTTCTTATTAATGAATCCTCCCCAGTTGTTGACACGTTCGAATTTGAAGCCTGTCTGTATCGGAGTCAGGTTCATTTTCGGTAAATTGTTTTCCAGTTCCGAGCCATAGCGTGACAAGCCTTTCAGGAAGAAGAAGCCTGTGTCGAAACCAAGCATTCCGTAGCTTGGGAATTTACTCACCAAGTCCTTGCTATACCATTTGTGATAATTGTTGGTGAACTGTATGGCAGCCGGAAACAATGTATTTGTGTAGAACGATGAATAGAAATAGGTATCCAGTTCAAAGAAACTTTCCAGGTGATCCCGGGTATATGTCTGCCATTCGGGATAACCGAACAGATGAATATTCTGCTCCGGAGTATCTCTGACCAGTAGAATCAGTTGAGGAAGAATCTTGATTAACATGACATTTTTGCCGGAAGTCGGAATGAAAATATTGTCTTTGTCAGAGCGGAGAGCTTCCTTCAGCATATCCTTGGTTGCGTTTTCATTGACGGTTTTCATTGACATTCCCTTGCTCTTCAGCTCTTGTTTCATGCCGCTGATAAACTCGGCTTTTTCTTTATCTTCGCTGGTTGGTTCAATAAAGATGACATGGGCATTGGGGAATTGACGGGTAAAGTGTTCGTATACTTCCGAATATAAATAGGATTGCGGGGTATTAATCTGGTAGATGGCAGGATTATTAAATACTTCTTCCCCTTTCGAAGAGAAAGGAATCACCAGTCGTATATCATTCTTTTCTGCAAAAGTAGATAAAGGTTTGATCTGTTGCTGGTGCATCGGACCGAAAATGACATTCATGTTCTTCATCTCATTTTTCGCCAGAATAGTATTTAATGTAGAAACATCTTTTCCACAGTCATATACATATAGATCAATAGAAGTACCTGTACGTTTCAGGCTGTCTACCGCCATCAGGAAACCTTCGTAGTATTCCACCATACGTTTGTCTTCCTGGAAAGGCAATAGCAGGGCCGCTTTGATAGTAGAGATTGCCTGAGGGGCTTCTTTACTCTTGCGGAAAAGCTCATTGTTACTGGGTGGGATAGCGTACGGATCCTCTTTGGGAGCCGTCGGTTGCATGGTGGTTGCACTGGGATAGGGGATACAGAGATATTGTCCCTTTTTCATTCCCTTTTTCAGTTCGGGATTGGCTGCAATCAATTCCTGTTCGCTGATTCCATATTCGCGGCTTACACTGAATACAGTTTCTTTGCGTTTTACCTTATGCATATCTTTGCATCTGGATTGTACAGGCCCCTGTATAGCGGGTTTTTCAGCCGGTGCTTGTGCAGTTTCCATTTCCTGCTCTTGTTCCAACGGAATGAGAATAACCTGACCGATACGGAAGTTTTCGGCGCTTAATCCCGGATTGGCTTCACAAATGGCTTTTGCAGATATATTATAAATGGTAGTCAGTTTGTATAAAGTTTCTCCGGCTTGAATCGTATGGAATGTTTCCCCTTTTTGGCTTTCTTTTCCTTTAGGGATTTTTATAGCTTGTCCGGCATAAATTTTCTCATCACATCCGGGATTCAGACGTATGATGTCGTTTGTTGTGACATTATACATCTTGGCAATGGAGTATAAACTCTGTCCTTTTTCGATGGTATGCAAGAAATAAGATTGGTTCTCTTGTGCATAACTAATAGCGTATGAGGCGCTTATAAAAAGCAAAAATAAGAATATTCGGCTTATCGGTTTCATCAATTTATAACTATTGGTTCTTGAAATCAAGGAACAAAGGTACGAATAATGCCCTATATCTTCATAAGATTTGAGTTAAGAAAATAATATTGTGCTTTTTTTGGAGCATATTTCGGGCGGAAACATTAATTTTGTACCGTTTATGAAGGATATGAATATGCAAGAAACAGAATATATTAATGTGTATGGTGCCCGTGTGCACAATTTGAAAGATATTGATGCTGAAATTCCCCGTAACAGTTTGACAGTGATTACCGGATTGAGTGGTAGTGGTAAATCTTCCTTGGCTTTCGATACGATATTTGCCGAGGGACAGCGCCGTTATATCGAGACTTTTTCGGCCTATGCCCGCAACTTTTTGGGGAATCTGGAACGTCCGGATGTCGATAAAATAACAGGGCTGAGTCCGGTTATCTCTATCGAACAGAAAACTACGAATAAAAATCCCCGTTCTACCGTGGGAACAACAACGGAAATATACGATTATCTTCGTCTGCTCTATGCCCGTGCAGGTATTGCTTATTCGTACCTGTCAGGAGAGGAGATGGTGAAATATACGGAAGAACAGATTCTGGATTTAATCCTGAAAGATTATAAAGGAAAGAAAATATACTTGCTCGCACCCTTGGTTCGTTCGCGTAAGGGACATTATAAAGAACTCTTCGAACAGGTGCGAAAGAAAGGATATCTCTATGTACGGATAGACGGCGAACTGCGTGAAGTGACGCACGGCATGAAACTCGATCGTTACAAGAATCATGATATTGAGGTAGTCATTGATAAACTGATAGTAGCCGAGAAAGATGATAAACGACTGAAACAGAGCGTGGCAACTGCTATGCGCCAAGGTGATGGTTTATTGATGATTCTTGATGCGCAGACAGAAAGTGTCCGTCATTACAGTAAACGCCTGATGTGTCCGGTTACCGGACTGTCTTATCGGGAACCGGCTCCTCATAACTTCTCGTTCAACTCTCCGCAGGGAGCGTGCCCGAAATGTAAAGGATTAGGCGTGGTCAATCAGATTGATGTCGATAAAGTGATTCCCGACCGTGAACTTTCCATCTATGAAGGAGCGATAGCACCTTTGGGAAAATACAAGAATGCCATGATTTTCTGGCAGATCGGTGCTTTGCTGGAGAAGTATGAAGCTACTTTAAAAACTCCGGTGAAGGAATTGTCGGATGATGCGGTTGAAGAAATATTATATGGTTCGGATGACCGGATCAAGATCAAGAGTTCGCTGATAGGAACTTCTTCTGATTACTTTGTAACCTATGAAGGAGTCGTAAAATATATCCAGATGCTTCAGGAAAAGGATGCTTCTGCTACCGCGCAGAAGTGGGCGGAGCAGTTTGCCCGTACCACTGTTTGTCCGGAATGTAAAGGTGCCCGGTTGAATAAAGAAGCATTGCACTTCCGTATTCATGACAAGAACATCAATGACTTGGCCAATATGGACATCAATGAGCTATATGACTGGTTGATGAACGTAGATCAATTTCTGTCCGATAAACAAAAGAAAATCGCAGCCGAGATTCTGAAAGAAATTCGTACGCGTTTGAAATTCTTGTTGGATGTAGGATTGGATTATTTGGCATTGAACCGTAGCTCGGTCAGCCTGTCCGGTGGTGAAAGTCAGCGTATTCGTCTGGCTACACAGATCGGCTCGCAATTGGTGAATGTGCTTTATATTCTGGATGAACCGAGTATCGGGTTGCACCAGCGTGACAATCTGCGTTTGATCCGCTCGTTGAAAGAGCTTCGTGATATGGGAAACTCGGTTATCGTTGTTGAACACGATAAAGATATGATGCTGGCTGCCGATTATGTGATTGATATGGGGCCTAAAGCCGGTCGTCTGGGTGGGGAGGTAGTCTTCTCGGGAACCCCGTCAGAAATGCTTCAAACCGAAACGATGACTTCGCAGTATCTGAACGGAGAGATGAAAATAGAAGTACCCGCCAAGCGAAGAAAAGGAAATGGAAAATCTATCTGGCTGAAAGGAGCGAAGGGAAATAATCTGAAAAATGTAGATGTTGAATTTCCGTTAGGGAAGTTGATTTGTGTGACCGGAGTATCCGGAAGTGGTAAATCGACGTTGATTAATGAGACTTTGCAGCCGATTCTTTCACAGAAATTCTATCGCTCTTTGCAGGATCCTCTGGAATACGATTCTATAGAGGGACTGGAAAACATAGATAAGGTAGTGGACGTGGATCAATCTCCGATTGGTCGTACCCCCCGTTCCAATCCGGCCACTTATACAGGTGTATTTTCCGATATCCGTAACTTGTTCGTAAGCCTTCCGGAAGCTAAGATTCGCGGTTACAAGCCCGGACGCTTCTCTTTTAATGTATCGGGCGGTCGTTGTGAAGCCTGTACCGGAAATGGATACAAGACGATTGAAATGAACTTCTTGCCGGATGTGTATGTGCCTTGTGAGGTTTGCCACGGCAAGCGGTATAATCGCGAAACGCTTGAAGTACGTTTCAAAGGAAAGTCTATTGCTGATGTGCTTGATATGACTATAAACCGTGCTGTCGAATTCTTTGAGAATGTGCCGCAGATTCTGAATAAGATAAAAGTCTTGCAGGATGTCGGTTTGGGCTATATTAAATTAGGGCAGTCATCTACTACCCTTTCCGGTGGAGAGAGCCAGCGTGTGAAACTAGCAACAGAATTGTCCAAGCGAGATACCGGTAAAACACTTTACATTCTCGATGAACCGACTACCGGACTTCACTTTGAGGATATCCGTGTATTGATGGGGGTACTTAATAAGCTGGTGGACAAAGGTAATACCGTCATTGTAATCGAACATAACCTGGACGTTATCAAGATGGCGGATTATATCATAGACATGGGACCTGAAGGTGGTAAGGGCGGGGGAGTACTCCTTAGCTACGGAACACCGGAAGAGGTTGCGAAGAGCCAGAAAGGTTATACTCCTAAGTTTCTTCGCGAGGAATTAGGACTTTAATATTGAAGTATAAGTGTCGGCTTACTAAAAAGAAACAACAAGATGAAAATCAATAAAACGAATGCGGCGCGTTTGCTGGATAAAGCTAAAATAGCGTATGAACTGATTCCTTATGAAGTTGACGAAAACGATCTGAGTGCCATTCATGTAGCTGCCAGCTTAGGCGAGAATATAGAACAGGTATTTAAGACACTGGTTCTTCACGGTGACAAAAGCGGTTATTTTGTTTGCGTCATTCCGGGTGAGCACGAAGTCGATCTGAAGCTGGCAGCAAAGGCTTCGGGCAATAAAAAGTGTGATCTGATACCGGTGAAAGAACTTCTTCCGCTGACGGGATATATCCGGGGCGGCTGTTCGCCTATTGGCATGAAGAAACATTTTCCTACTTATATTCATGAAACCTGCCGGCAATTTCCGTATATTTATGTAAGTGCCGGTGTACGGGGGCTGCAGATAAAGCTTGCGCCGGGTGATTTAATCCGTGAATCGAGGGCAGAAATTTGCCGTTTATTTGAGGAATAAATCCAAAAAAGTATATATTTGCAGAATATATGTCATTAGAAAAATTATCAATCATTAATTAATAAATTTATATCTATGTTTGACAAACACCCTAAAGGACTGATAGCAGCCGCTTTAGCCAATCTAGGTGAACGCTTTGGCTTCTATACAATGATGGCGATCCTCGTGCTTTTCTTGCAAGCTAAGTTTGGAATGAATGGAAAAGAAGCGGGATTTATTTATTCAACTTTCTATTTTTCCATTTACATTCTTGCTTTGGTTGGAGGTATTATCGCCGATAAGACACGAAACTACAAAGGAACTATTTTCACGGGAATTGTGCTGATGGCAGTGGGATACCTGTTGTTGGCTATTCCATCCAAGACTCCGGTAGACAATCAGACCTTTTATCTGGTCATTACTTGCGCCAGCTTGTTTGTGATTGCATTTGGTAATGGATTATTTAAAGGAAATCTGCAAGCTCTGGTAGGGCAGATGTACGATAATCCTCAATATGCCAGCATGCGTGACTCCGGTTTCTCCTTGTTTTATATGTTCATTAATATCGGTGCAATCTTTGCTCCGTTTGCAGCGGTAGGTGTACGTAACTGGTGGTTGTCTACTTTCGGTTATAATTACGATGCTGATCTTCCTGCATTATGTCACGGTCATTTGGCTGGTACTTTGTCGCCCGAAGCTACTGAAACTTATCATACGTTGGTAGAGAAAGCTTCCAACGCTCCGGTACAGGATTATACAGCTTTTGCATCCGATTACCTGAATGTCTTTACTACAGGTTTCCATTATGCATTTGGAGTGGCTATCATTGCTATGGTCATTTCTTTGACTATCTATTTGCTGAATAAGAGAAACTTCCCCGATCCCAGCAAGAAAGCCGTTGCATCTTCAGCATCTTCGGCTACTGTAGAAATGAGTATTCAGGAAGTGAAACAACGTATGTATGCCCTGTTCGCAGTGTTCGGAGTTGTTATCTTCTTCTGGTTCTCTTTCCATCAGAATGGTTTGACTTTGACATACTTTGCAAAGGAATACACTGACCTTAACTTGTTTGGTATGCCTATTTCCGCTGAGTTGTTCCAGTCGTTAAATCCGTTCTTTGTTGTTTTCCTGACTCCTGTGATTATGGCAATCTTTGCCAGCCAGCGCAGACGTGGAAAAGAGCCTTCTACTCCTAAGAAGATTGCAATTGGTATGGGTATTGCCGCATTGGCCTTTATCGTAATGGCTGTCGGTTCTTATTTTGCCAATCTGCCTTTGCACAAGGACATTATCGCTGTAGGAACTTCACCGGTGAAAGTGACTCCGTTCTTGTTGATGCTGACTTATCTGATTTTGACGGTAGCTGAATTGTATATTTCTCCGTTAGGAATTTCATTTGTGTCTAAAGTAGCTCCTCCGAAATACCAGGGTATTATGCAGGGAGGCTGGTTAGGTGCAACTGCACTTGGCAATCAGCTGTTGGTGATCGGTGCTATTTTGTATGAATCCATTCCTATCTGGATGACATGGACAGTATTTGTGGTAGCTTGTACTATTTCAATGTTTACCATGATCTTCATGCTGAAATGGCTGGAACGCGTAGCGAAATAAGCCCGCTTGGTAATAAATAAACGAATGCCCCGGAACATTGATTGAGTAACAATCTGTTCCGGGGCATTTTGTATATGGTTACCTTACTTTTCAGATATCCAGTCCCATGATATAATCATTCATATAGTACCCGTTGCCAATCGGAAAATCCCCTTCCCGCAATTTTCTCATACCCATCCGTTCATAGAACAGTAAAGCCTTGTTGTTACGGTTCACGTTAAGCTCCATTAAGCAAGGTTCCGGATGCACCTCCTTGATATATCTGACAGCCTCTCTGAATAAAAAACTACCGCAGTGTGCGCCTTGAAAATGGGGGAGGACATAGATTTTCTGCAGATGGAATACATTCTCTTCCTGTTGCTGTACGGAGACATAGCCACAGGGCTCATCTCCTTCATATGCGATAAAATAAACATGACCTTCTTCTTCCATTTGTTTCCGGATATTTTCGGGAGAGTACATCCAGTCCATCATATAGTCCAGTTGTCCGGGAGATAAGATCTCTTGGTAAGTGGCGGGAAATACTTCACCGGCCATTTGGTTGATCAGACCGCAATCATCTATCCTTGCTTTTCGAATAGTAAACATACGTATTTTCTTTTTTGTGGTTTTATGAGCTGCAAATATAGCTATTATTTCTTTTTATAATAAGGAGAAAACTTCTTAATGATTTAATTATTATTAAATTATAGTACTTTGTAATGCAAGGTACTAGAGTAATGCATATATTTGTCCTGTCAAAAAGAAAAATAACAATGAATGTAGACAATGTAAAATCTCAGATGAGAAAAGGCATGTTGGAGTATTGCATCATGCTTTTACTGCACAAAGAGCCGGCTTATGCTTCTGATATTATTCAGAAGTTGAAAGAGGCACAGCTGATTGTGGTGGAAGGTACCTTGTATCCATTGCTGACACGTTTGAAGAATGACGATTTGTTGAGTTATGAATGGGTAGAATCCACGCAGGGACCTCCTCGCAAGTACTATAAGCTCACAGAAAAAGGAGAGGCTTTTTTAGGCGAGCTTGAGATATCCTGGAAGGAACTGAACGAAACCGTGAATCATATTGCTAGTAGATAATTCGATAAAGAAGAAATAATAATGAAAAAAACATTGACTGTAAATTTGGGAGGAACTGTCTATCATATAGATGATGATGCCTATCGTTTGCTGGACGATTATCTGTCCAACCTGAAACATTTTTTTCGCAAACAGGAGGGGGCGGAAGAGATTGTGAATGATATCGAGATTCGTATTGCCGAGCTGTTTGCCGAGAAAGTGTCCGCAGGGAAGCAAGTCATTACCATTGCCGATGTGGAAGAAATAATTGCCCGGGTAGGCAAGCCGGAAGATTTTGGTGTATCTGATGACGAATCCGAACCGCATAAGAAGGAACAGACAGCTTCTTCCGGTCAGGGATATACACGGACCACTACAGCCCGTCGCTTGTTCCGTGATCCGGATAATAAGTTGCTTGGAGGGGTAGCTTCCGGGCTGGCAGCTTATTTTGACTGGGATATCACGCTGGTGCGTATCTTGATGATCGTATTATTGTTTGTTCCCTATTGCCCGATGATTATCCTTTATATTATAGGATGGATTATCATTCCCGAAGCACGTACGGCAGCAGAGAAGCTGAGTATGCGTGGCGAAGCGGTAACCATAGAAAATATAGGCAAAACGGTGACGGACGGATTTGAACGGGTGGCCGACGGGGTCAATAACTTTGTGAACTCGGATAAACCGCGTACCTTTCTGCAAAAAGTAGGAGATGTATTTGTCACGATCGCCGCTATCATTCTTAAGATATTCTTGGTAGCTCTTGTCATCATTTGCTGTCCGGTATTGTTCGTGCTCGCTGTGGTGATAGTAGCTCTTGTGTTTGCGGTGATTGCTGCGCTTGTTGGCGGCGGAGCTCTGCTTTATGAAATGCTTCCGGCTATTGACTGGACGCCCATAGCTACCATATCTCCTGTGATGACATTGCTTGGCACCATTTCAGGAATTGCACTCATTGCCATTCCATTAGGAGCTTTTCTGTACACTATAATGCGTCAGTTGTTTCATTGGTCACCGATGGGGACCGGCTTGAAATGGTCTCTGTTTATCCTATGGGTATTGGGACTGGTCATCGTGATTATCAATTTGTCAGCTCTCGGATGGCAGCTGCCGTTGTATGGACTGCATTGCTTTTAATATAAGATCGTTCTATTAAAAAAGAATAATATTTATTCTTTTTCTGAGAAATGTGCCCCGATAGTGTGTCCGGGGTACATTTTTTGTTTGTCCCTCTTTGTAAATCGAGATTTTTAATTAAGTTTGTGAGGACTTATTCAATAGATAAAGAAAATGGGTGAACATATATGTTTCAGGAGAAACGAACGTTTGGCTACCGTCAATCCTTATTGGAGAGGAAATCCGATGGTACGCGGACGTTTTTTTAACAGGCAGCACCGTTTCCGCCCCGGTATGGGAAGTGTGTTGAAATGGCGGTTGTCCCCCAATCCTCAGCGGAAAGAAAAGAAAACGGTGAAGTGGGACCCGAAAGTCTGTTACCTTCGTTCGCTGGATGCTGTGGTGGGAGATTCTTTAATATGGCTGGGACATAATTCCTTCTTCCTTCAGTTGGCAGGCAAAAGAATCATGTTCGATCCGGTTTTCGGAAACATCCCTTTTGTGAAAAGACAGAGTGAGTTTCCTGCCAATCCCGACATTTTTACAGAAATTGATTACCTGCTTATCAGTCATGACCATTTTGACCATCTGGACAAGCAAAGTATCACCCGTTTGCTGAATAATAATCCGCAGATGAAACTGTTTTGCGGTTTGGGAACCGGAGAACTGATAAAGAGCTGGTTTCCGGAAATGAGAGTGATCGAGGCCGGCTGGTATCAGCAACTGGAAAATGAGGGGCTGAAAATAACTTTCTTGCCGGCACAGCATTGGAGCAAACGTTCCGTACGTGATGGAGGGCAGCGATTGTGGGGAGCTTTCATGCTGCAGGGGAATGGTGTTTCTCTCTATTATAGCGGAGACACAGGGTATTCTACCCATTTTAGGGAAATCCCGGATCTGTTCGGAGCTCCGGACTATGCCTTGTTGGGTATCGGTGCATATAAACCCCGTTGGTTCATGCGTCCCAATCATATTTCCCCTTATGAATCACTGACTGCCTCCGAAGAGATGCATGCAGGAATAACCATTCCGATGCACTACGGTACATTTGATTTGTCTGATGAACCCTTGCATGATCCGCCTAAAGTATTTGCGGCAGAAGCAAAGAAAAGAAAGATTCGTGTGGAAATCCCTTATCTGGGAGAAATCGTAAAACTAAGTAAAAGAAAGTAATTATAAAATAAACTGAGAGATGAAGAAGTTAGAAGTAAAAGACCTGAAAGAAAATTTCTTTGAGGCGATTGGCAAAGAATGGATGTTGGTTACTGCTGGCACCAAAGAGAAATTCAATACAATGACTGCCAGTTGGGGTGGTATTGGCTGGCTTTGGAATAAGCCCGTTGCTTTTGTTTTTGTCCGCCCCGAACGATATACGTATGAGTTCATCGAGGAAAGTGATTATCTGACACTTTCTTTTTTGGGCGAAGCAAATAAGAAGATTCATGCAGTTTGTGGCTCAAAGTCCGGTCGTGATACGGATAAGGTGAAAGCAACCGGATTGAAGCCGGTCTTCACAGAACAGGGGAATGTGCTTTTCGAACAAGCCCGTCTAAGTTTGGAATGCAAGAAGCTCTATACAGATACTATTAAACCCGAATGTTTCTTGGATAAAGAGTCCTTGGAAAAATGGTATGACGATGCTCATGGAGGTTTTCATAAAATGTATATAGTAGAAATCGAAAATATTTGGGAGGGAGATTAATTCTCCCTTTTTTTATTTTTTATCGGTAAAGCTTTGATAAGTGATATAAATATTATACATTTGCCCTAAACTAAACTATTGTAACACAACTAAAACTAAGCGTTATGAAAACAAAAATGTTCTTTCTTGCAGGTATCTGTGCTGCACTCGCAGCTTGTAGTAGTGATTCGGATGATGTGTCTTCTTCTCCATCCAATGCTCCGGCGATATTAGAGGTTGTTTCCTATAAGTTTGTGCAGGAGGAAACGGATGTAGTAGAGCGGGTTGAATATCCTGTAGTAGTCTTGCAACATAAAGTAAATGATAAAGATGAACCTCTTCCAATGATATATGCATGGGATGTGGAAGAGGAAGAGAACTCTTTATTTGTATTGACTGAAGGTTCTTTGCCTGTTAATGCTGAAAATTTTGCGGATTTGAAGATTCCTGTTCCTTTCATTGATGCTGGAGGTAAGCTTTTTATAGACGGAACGGGTGCGAAGACTCCGTTGATTTTTGGAGAAACATTAAAAGTAAAGAATGGATCACGTTCTATTGGAAATGTAAAGTATGAGATACCTCCCTATTCAACTTATGAGTTAACAAAACAAGAATGTGGATATCGATGTACCTTAACTTTTTATTTGGTACTGAAGGCCGTAAATAAAGGGGAAGAATACCATTTAAAAGGCAGATGGACTGGAGAACAATTAAGGGAGCAAAAAATGGGATTAATTGATTTATCAGACGAAAAAGGTGCTGAAAAAACTGTTTTAATGGAGGCTCCGATTGAGCTATTTGAAAAGGATTATGAAACAGGTCTAGATTGAATCATAGACCTTATCTAAGTATATAGTAGCAATCGAAAATATATATCATGAGTAAAGTCTAGCGGATTTTAGATGTAATGCAGAAGGCTCTGAACTCAATTTGATTTGAGAACAGAGCCTTCATTATTTGTCTTATATCAAAGATTTATTTTGCAGGAGCCTTCAGCCACTTATCCAGCCACTCAAAGAAAGTGCGTTGCCACAAGACGCCATTCTGTGGTTTCAGTACCCAGTGGTTTTCATCCGGATAAATCAGCAACTCTGCAGGTACACCACGCATTACAGCGGCATCAAATGCAGCCATAGCCTGATTAGCCAAAATACGGAAATCTTTTTCTCCATGAATACAGAGAATCGGAGTATCCCATTTTTCCACGAAGAGGTGAGGGGAGTTGGCGAAAGTACGTTGTGCTATCGGATTCTGTTTTTCCCAGTACGCGCCGCCCATATCCCAGTTGGCAAACCATTTCTCTTCTGTTTCCAGATACTGCATTTCCATATTGAAGATTCCGTCATGAGCGATAAATGCCTTGAAACGTTTGTCGTGATGACCGGCTAACCAATATACGGAGAATCCTCCGAAACTTGCGCCCACACATCCCAGACGATCTTTATCTACATACGATTCTTTTGCCATCTCGTCGATAGCAGTGAAATAGTCTTTCATACACTGACCACCATAATCACCACTGATCTGTTCGTTCCATTCCACTCCGAATCCCGGTAATCCGCGACGGTTCGGGGCTACGATGATATAGTCGTTGGCAGCCATAATCTGGAAGTTCCAGCGATAAGACCAGAACTGGCTTACCGGACTTTGAGGACCACCTTCACAGAACAGCAATGTCGGATATTTCTTGTTCGGATCGAACTGGGGAGGATAGATCACCCATGTCAACATATCCTTGCCATCCGTCGTTTTCATCCAGCGACCTTCTACCTTGCCCATTTCCAGCTGATCATAAATCTCCTTGTTCTCCTGTGTCAGTTGAGTGGCAGAACCATCCAATGCTACCGCATAGATCTCATCACCCATACTCATCGAATGACGTTTGGCAATCAGTTTGTCACCGAAGAGTGCTACCCCTTCATAATCATACATACCCGAAGTAATCGCCTTTACAGAATCATTCGTCAGGTCAAGAGAATAAATCTGAGTTTCTCCGTGCCATACACCTGTAAAATAGATGGTCTTGGCATCGTTGCCCCAGACAAACGCATCCACATTAGACTCAAATGCTTTGCTGACAAAACGCTTCTCTCCGGTTTCCAGATTCATGATAAACAAACGGTTCAGATCAGCTTCGTATCCATCGCGCTCCATGCTTTGCCATGCAATGTACTTGCCATCCGGAGAGTATTGCGGATTGGTGTCATACCCCTTGTTTTCTTCGGTGATATTATCCGTTTTCTTTGTATTCAGATCATACACATAAATATCCGAATTGGTAGAAACAGCATATTCCAGCCCTGTTTTCTTGCGACAGGTATAAGCCACTTTGTCCGAAGTCGTATTCCAAGCCAGCTGCTCAATGCCGCCCCAAGGTTTCATCGGACTTTCGTATGGTTCTCCTTCCAGTATATCCACGATATTGGAAATACCGTTACCGTCAAAGTCTGCCACGAAAGGATGCGGAGCAGTTGTCACCCATTCATCCCAGTGCTTATACATCAGGTCGGTGACAATAATACCTGTAGCTTTCGGCAGATCCGGATATTTATCGGCAGTGCTTTCTTTGGTTTTCACTTGCGAGATGAACAGTAGTTTCTTGCCGTCCGGTGAGATAGAATAACCCTCGATGTCACCGTCGTAGTTGGTCAGTTGTTTACGGCCGCTACCGTCCGGATTCATTTCATATAGTTGGCTGCTTCCGTTGTCGTTGCTCAGGAAAGCCAGCTTCGATCCTCCTTTTATCCAGGTCACCTCATTCTCCTGATAAGGAGTGCGGGTGATTTGCCGGTTATCGCTGCCGTCCGCGTTCATGACGAAAACTTCGCGATTACTCTTGTTCTCCGGTACACTGTAGTATGCTACCGTATACGCAATTTTCTTTCCGTCGGGCGATACCGCCAGTCCTCCGATACGTCCCATTGCCCAAAGGGCTTCAGGCGTCATACGCTTCCCTTCGATCTTAATATCGGATTTTTCGATAAGCACCTGATCCGTTTTGCCCGCGTCTTTTGTTCCGCCGCAGGCAGCTAACAACATTGCTGCCGACATCATAAATAGATTTGCTTGTCTCATATTTTATAAAAATGTTTATTTTCTTGCGAAGATAATGAAAAAAGGATTTAAATCTGCTTTTTCTGCCAGTTTCCTTTCTTCATATACCAGTAGCAGAAGAGGAGGATAAAGATTCCATACACACTTTCTGTTGTCCAGGCAAACGCAATGTCCATTTTAAGGTAAAGAATAAAATAAGTAGCGTAAGCTACATAAATTGTCAGTACACAAAGTTCCATGGCCAGTGCCGTGCGTGTGTTACCTGTTCCCGATACCGACTGGAAATACACATTGGCTGGTACCAGCACTACATAGGCTGCGCATAACACCCATAAAGAAGGGATGGACGCATCCCTCAAATCGGGCATATCCGTGTATATGCGCAGAATCAGGTCGGGAAACAGACAGAAGAATATCAATATCGGCAGTACGAACACATATCCGATACGGATGTGCTGATTGATGGTTCCCCGTACACAATCTTTTTCGCCCGCACCGATAAGGTTGCTGACCAGAGATCCGCAGGTTGCAGCAAAAGCCATGGCGATCATAAACGGGATACCCGACACATTCCGGATAATGTTCGCGATAGCCAATGACCGTTCTCCCAGGTGTTCCACGAACAGGAAGAACATAAACCAGGTAGACAAAGAAACGAAGTTCTGAATCATTGTCCACACGGAGACATTGAGAATCCGCTTCAATGTCCGGCTTTGGAATTTCGGCAGGATATTCAGTGCATACTTCTTGCAGTCGATCCGCTTCCAGGTATAGATGATAAAGAAAATCACCGATACCAGTTCAGCCAGGGATGAACCGATGGCTGCACCGGCAATGCCCAGTTGCGGGAAACCGAACTTACCGAAAATCAGAATATAGTTGAATACCACGTTAGAAAGCACCATCACGATGGAGTTCAGCGTCAGCGTCTTGGTCTGTGTCGTACCGACAAAGAAGGCGCGGAACATCACTCCGACAAATGAGAAAAAGAACCCGTACACCCGCCAATGAATATAACTTTCCGCTGCATCATAAATGTGAGGGGACGAAATGATATTCTTTAAAATAAATGGCGAGAATACGATGGAAAGTGTAAACAGAATCGCAGCAACCACTACCAGGAAATAAATCCCCTGATAGAAAATCGGTCCGATTTCCTTGTAGTTTCCTTCCCCGTTGCGACGGGCGATCAATATCTGTGCTCCTACGCTGAATCCGAATGCCATCATGAAAATAGCCAGGTAGTAAACCCCGGCGATGGCGGATGCCCCTAATTCAATTTCCCCGACACGTCCAAGAAAGGCCGTGTCCGTCATGCCGATCAGCTGCTCCATAATCAGGCTGATCAGAATAGGGTAGGCGATCGTCCAGATTTGTTTATAAGTATATTTTGTCTTCATATTAAGTTTGTTTTTTAGAGAAAGAAAGCCGGACAAACCCCTTTCGGTTGCCCGGCTTTCTCAGAATATATCTTCGGATAATTTCTTATCGCTTATTCTGTTTTTGCTGCTGTAACTGTTCCTGTTGCTTTTGCATAGCTTCCAGGCGTGCAGCAAATCCGGTCTTTTTCATTTGTTTCGGGTCTTTTTTCTTAGCTTCCAGAATAGCCAGTAATTTTGTTTCGTCTGTAGTTTTACGCAACAAAATCATGGTTCCTACACTAATCAGTGTTGACACGAAATAATAATAGTTCAATCCCGAAGGATAATCGTTCAGTACGAACAGGAACATAATCGGCATCAGATACATCATCCATTTCATCGCAGCCATTTGCGGTTGTGCTCCTGTATCCTGCATCGTCATTGTATACTTTGTGTTCAGGATGTTGGTTACCGTCATCAGCAAGCAGAACAAGCTGAGATGGTTGCCCAGGAACGGGATATGGAACGGGAATGTGATGAACGCGTCGTAAGTGGACAAGTCGTCCGCCCACAAGAAGCTCTGCTGACGTAACTCGATAGCGCTCGGTACGAACATGAACAATGCCATCAAGATCGGGAACTGCAATAACATTGGCAGACAACCGCCCATCGGGCTCACGCCATACTGGCTGTAAAGGCTCATCACCTCCTGCTGTTTCTTCATCGCATCTTCCTGCTTCGGATACTTCTTGTTGATCTCGTCGATTTTCGGTTTCAATACACGCATCTTGGCAGAAGACATGTATGTTTTCCAGGTAGCAGGGTAAACTACCACCTTCACCATAATTGTCAGAATCAACAGTACGATACCCATGCTCAAGCCCCAGCCCGACAGCCAGTCGAATACGTTGATCGTGATAAACTGGTTGATCCAGCGGATTAACGGCCAGCCCAGATATACCAGTCTGTTAAGTTCCCATTTCTCTGTACGTCCTTTGTCCAGTGCCTTCAAGGTCTTGAAGTGGTTCGGGCCAAAGTAGAAGTACATTTCTGTCGGTTGTTTTCCGCTCGGATCGAAGAAGGTACTCATTTCTGCAGAATAATCCTTGATATATCCGCTTCCTTGTTGTTCCATTCTTGACTTCACAGAAACCTTGTTGAAGTCCTGGTCTGCGATGAATACAGAAGAGAAGAACTGGTTTTTGAATGCTACCCAGTCTATCGCTGTATTGCCCAGATCCTTTTCGTCATCCTTGGCAGCCGACAGATTATCTACATTGTCACCTTTTACCTTATAAGTCAGCTCTGAGAGGCGGTTTTCGTAAGTGAATCCCTTTTCCAGCTGGCGTGCACGCTGTGTCCAGTCGATGTCTACATACTCCGTACTGGCCAGTTTGCCTTCCATGCCTGTTGCTTTGATTTCAAAGTTCATCAGGTAGCTGTTCGGTTTCAGCGTATAGATAAAATCGATGTAGCTGGCGTTGTCCGCAGCCAGACGCATAGTTACGCTGCTGTCTGTCTTATTGACAGCTTCGAAGTAATAGTCCTTTGTCTGGATGGCTCCTTGCTTGTTGTAGAAGTTGAAACTCATGGTAGCATCATCACCGTCGAACAGTACGACAGGGTTTGTCTTGTCCTGTCCTTTGTATTCTTTCAGCATAGCCGAATATACCCGTCCGCCTTTCGTAGTGAAAGTGATTTCCGCTACGCTGTTCTGGATGCTTACTTTGGAATCAGTTCCATGCATCGCGTTGAAAAACAGGGCAGAAGAATCTGCTGCCGCTGCTGCACCTTTGTTTTCATTGGCGAGTGCGGCTTCTGTTTTTGCTTTCAGCGCTTCCTGCTGCTGTTGCACCACGGCAATAGAATCGTAGTATTTCTTCTGCGCAGCTATCTGCTCCTCGCTTGGACGGCTCAGATAACTGAATCCTACCAATAATATACCTATTAAAACGAGACCTGTAATGGTGTTTTTATCCATTCCTATTAATTATGAATTATAAATTTTTGAATAATAAATTGTCAATTGTCAACTGTCAATTGTCAATTCTTCTCGTTCTCGATGGCTGCCTTCACGAAAGCCACAAACAACGGATGCGGGTTCAATACCGTACTGCTGTATTCCGGATGGAACTGAGTGCCGATAAACCACTTCAATGCCGGGATCTCAACGATTTCCACCAGATCCGATTCGGGGTTGATACCCACGCATTTCATACCGGCAGCTTCGTATTGAGCCTTATAGTCATTGTTGAACTCATAGCGATGGCGGTGACGTTCCTGAATATGTTCTTCACCATAAGCAAGGTATGCTTTCGATCCTTTCTGAAGCACACATTCGTAAGCGCCCAGACGCATCGTACCTCCCATATTGGTGATCGCTTTCTGTTCCTCCATGATGTCGATCACGTTGTGCGGAGTCTTTTCATCCATTTCGCGTGAGTCGGCATCGGCATATCCCAATACATTGCGGGCAAATTCGATAGCGATACATTGCATACCCAGACAGATACCGAAGGTCGGTATATCATGTGTACGTGTATATTTGATGGCAACGAACTTACCGTCGATACCACGCTGACCGAATCCCGGACCGATCATCACGCCTGCCATGCCTTTCAAGGCTTCGGCTACGTTCTCATCTGTCAGTTTTTCGCTGTTCACAAAGTGAACCTCCACTTTGCGGTCGTTGTAAGTACCTGCCTGTGACAATGCTTCACGGATTGACTTGTATGCATCCTGCAAGTCATATTTACCTACCAATGCGATATTGATGGGTTCTTTCGTTTCAGCAGCATGGCGGCGTTCCAGGAATTTACGCCACGGACCGAGTCCCGGAGTTTCTCCTACGGGCAACCCCATCTTTTCAAGGATTGTGCTGTCCAGTCCCTGTGCCTGCATCAGGAGAGGTACTTCATAAATTGTTTCTGCGTCGATAGACTGCACGACAGCCTTGTCATCCACATTACAGAATTGAGCTACTTTTTTGCGGAGTCCGTCGCTCAGCGGGTGTTCGGCACGAAGCACCAATACGTCCGGCTGAATACCTACGCTCTGGAGTTCCTTGACAGAATGCTGTGTCGGTTTGGTTTTCAGCTCTCCGGCAGCGGCAAGATAAGGCACATATGTCAGGTGTACGCAAAGAGCGTTCTTACCCAACTCCCATTTCAACTGGCGGATACTTTCGAGGTAGGGGAGTGATTCGATATCACCTACCGTACCACCGATTTCGGTAATTACAAAATCGAACTTGTATTTGTTGCCGAGCAATTTTACGTTCCGTTTGATTTCATCCGTGATATGAGGAATCACCTGGATCGTTTTACCCAGATAGTCTCCGCGACGTTCTTTGTCAATCACACTTTTGTAGATACGTCCCGTAGTGATGTTGTTAGCCTTTGTAGTCTGAATACCCAGGAAACGTTCGTAGTGTCCCAGGTCAAGATCGGCTTCATGGCCGTCTACGGTCACATAGCATTCTCCATGCTCATAAGGATTCAATGTTCCCGGGTCGATGTTGATATACGGGTCAAACTTCTGGATGGTTACATTGTAACCTCTTGCTTGCAGCAATTTACCGATGGAGGATGAGATGATCCCTTTTCCTAAAGAAGAGGCAACACCACCGGTGACGAAAATATACTTTGTTTCTCCCACAGCTATAACTGTTTTAATTATTTTTACTTAGTAGTTTCTTACGAACTTAAAAAGCGCAAAATTATAAAAAAAAGGGGAAGAATGCAGACTTTCCCCTCTACAATTTTATTAAAAAATGCAATTTTGAAAGATTCCTATGTTTTCTAAACAAAATAATGTAGATTTGCACCAAATTAGGAATATTATGAGAAGAGAGTTATTATCATTCGTAGTTTTTACCTCGACTTTATCTTTATCGCTTTCAGCACAGACCGCCACTCAACCTTCTACCGTAGTGGCAAAAGCGAAAATTGTGAAGGCAGACACGCTTTCGTCAGAACTTCAGAAGTATTTAATGCTTAAATTGAATCTGTCCGGAGAAACTCCTAAATTGGACACTGTATCAATCTTATATAATAAGTATATCGGTCAGTTGGACTACCTGAATGACCCGTCTGTACCGGAACGTTATATTCCGTCCGATCCTGACTATTTTCGTCTGTTTACTCCGTTAGCCTATTATTATGCTCCGATGGCGCAGTATTCAAAGGTGGATTGGAAACCGGTACAGTTTGACTCTTTGCCCGACAACTTGAAAAAGTTGACAGCGGAACTTCTTCCTTATGATACTTTGGCATATACGAAGTCCGAGCGTGCCAATCAATCGGTCAATAAAGCACTGATGGCTCTTTATCTCAATCATCCGGAATTGGTTGTCACCACGGAAAACCGTATCATGAGCCGTGATGTCTTCCGTAGGGATGTGAAACCGAAGATTTCTCCGAAGGCATCTGTTGTCCATCTTTTCCAGCCGGAAGAAATGAGCAACGATGTAGGCAAGGCAAAAATGAAAATTAGCCGTCCTAACTGGTGGGTTACCGGAGGTAACGGTTCTTTGCAAATCAGCCAGAACCACCTTTCTGAGAACTGGTACAAGGGAGGAGAAAGTAACTTTGCTGGTCTGGCTACCTTGCAGCTTTATGCCAACTACAATGATAATGAGAAAGTCCTTTTCGAAAATCAGTTGGAGGCTAAACTGGGTATGACATCCACACCGTCGGATAAATTCCATGATTACCTGATTAATACCGACCAGTTCCGTCTGTACAATAAGTTAGGATTAAGAGCGTTAAAGAACTGGTACTATACTATTTCTTCCGAGTTTAAGACTCAGTTCTGCCACGGTTACAAAGCCAATAGCGAAGAACTTGTTTCCGCATTCCTGTCTCCGGCGGATTTGGCAGTCAGTATCGGTATGGACTACAAATTGAATAAGCAGAAATTCAATCTTTCTGTTTTCATCGGTCCGCTGACTTATAACTTGCGATATATCGACAATTCGGAAGTAGATGAAACCAAGTTCGGTCTGGAGAAAGGCAAATGCTCTAAAAACGACTTCGGTTCTCAGTTGCAGTCAACGTTCAACTGGAAAATCATTTCGGCTGTTTCGCTGGAATCCCGTCTGAACTATCTGACCAATTACGAATGGGTGCGTGTGGAGTGGGAGAATACATTCAACTTTGTTTTGAACCGCTATCTTTCTACTAAACTTTACGTACACGCCCGTTTTGACGACAGTTCAAAACCAACCGTTGAAAATGGCAGCTTTTTCCAGCTGAAGGAATTGCTGAGCTTCGGTATTAACTATAAGTGGTAATTTTTTTTAGGCACGGATTACACAGATTTCACGGTTTCAGGAATTGAGTAACTAAAAACCGTGTTAATTCGTGTAATCCGTGCCTTATTTTATCTCTATGTCCTCAACGTTGAAATGATATACCTTCCCGGATTATCAATCTTTCCCCACTTGGTGGTAGACAGCGTGATCCATATCTGCGTCCCCTTCTTTCCGTAATCCGACAGCTTGAGAATAGCTGTAATTTCTTTCTTGTTTGTTACTCCATGTTGTGCCAGGCTGTCCAGAAGTCCTTTGACGTTGTGCGTACTCTTGTTGTAGGCATAACCGGGGATTTCGAGCGAAGGCGAAGCCGTATTGTCTTCTTCCTCTTCTGCTTTTCTTTTCTCTCCTTTACTTTGTCCGGAAATGTCAGCAATTTCGGGTGAAATGTTCTCATTTTCCAGTTTCAATTCACCTTGTACTGACGAATTGTTTGCATCCTTTGTATTATTTTCCTTTTCCTGTTTTTGGGTGTCATTGACTAGCAGGTAGGGCAAATCTTCTAACTTTCTTTTCCTGCGGCAGGTAGCATCTATCCAGATGTGCTGAATTTCAAGGGAAGTCAATATCTGAAACTTCTCATAGCTTTCTTTGTCAAAGAATCCTTTGTCAAGCAAAATTTGAATGATTCCGTCTATCTCTTTTCCTTTCAGTTCTCCTCCCAGTTTGCGGGCAAAAATCAACGATTGTTCCTCACCCCATGGGATGTAATATCCTTCTTTGAATATTTTACATAGAAGTTTGCATACAGCTCCATCCACTCTGATACCATATTTGGCTTCAGCCAGTTCAATGGCATCTCTGTCGAAAAAGTTTACGGTAAGCGGAAAATAGTCTACGCTTAAATAAGTTGTGCTCATATCAGTCTTATTGTTTGTTTTTAAGTTTATACAATTGGTTTCCAATCGAGAAAATTCTCAATCTGAAAGGTTCTCCATCCTTTCTCTTCCATGCACCAGAATATGAAGGTACTGTGTACCTGCTTCATGTCATAAGAGTGGTGAAAGTCTTTGGAATAAGAAATAAGAGTGCCTGTAACTAACTGAAAACTACCGTTCTGTCTGTAGTATGCGATGATGGCATGGCCATATTGCATGTAGTCTGCCAGTGATTTCACTTTTTCGGCTATTCGTTCTGCGATCGTTTCCGAATAACCTTTCTCTGATACGATACGTTTTTTCCATACTTCTGTTAATCGATCTCTTTCTTCTTCTGTTTTGTTAGTGGCTATCAGCCGTTTTTCTTTTGTCATTACATTATAAATTTGTTAGTAAAATAGTTATATTTAAAGAAAAGGCGGAACTATCTGTAGGATGCTTACACTATCGTGCGATGATAGTTACACTATCCTGCCGGGATAGTGACACTATCTTGCTGTTATAGTGACACTATAATTTCTGCCGGATAGTTCGTTCATTTCTTTATCTAAAAAACGGGGGCAAAAGTATAAGTTGTATTTTTTCGCTCCAATTATTCTTGCTATTTTCTACTGTGATACTTTGATTTGTATTGTTCTTTCTCTTCTTTTTCGTGCTTCGAAATTATTCCGATTCCTTTGCTTAAACTGCTAATTTCGCTGAGTATACTCCTGAATTTCATTAATCTATATCCATGATGTGTGTTTACGTAAAAGATTCTCCAGTCTGCAATGTACTTGGCTAGTCCTGTTAAAGATTTTACGTAGGAATTAAACTCGTCATCTTCGTAATAAGTGCGAAGACAGGCAATGAAATAGTGTTTTTTTTCGCCTGTGATGCCATTTCTTTTTCTGACCTCATCGATGTCAATAATTTCGTCATCATCCTGATAATCAGTTTCAAGACTTCTCTTCTTTTGTGTGCCAGTTGCATTTTTCAGGCATTTTTTTGTCGTTGTCATTTCTTTTGATTTAAATAAAATTAATAAATGGCATTAAGATGGAAATTCCAAATTTTCGCCCTATAATTGTATATAAAATAACTAGTGATGCAAATAATGAATAAAAATGGATTTAGCCGATGTGGGGAACTATACATCGGCCTTTTACGAAAAGAAGGTCGTTTTTCTACGGCACATGTCTATCAAAATGCTCTTTTCTCTTTTAATAAATTTTGTGGTAATGCCAGTGTATCTTTCAGGCAAGTCACTCGTGACCGATTGCGTCGTTACGGGGAACATCTGTATGATTCGGGCTTAAAACCGAATACGGTATCAACGTATATGCGTATGCTTCGCAGTATCTATAACCGTGGGGTAGAGTTGGGTAGTGCGCCCTATGTACATGGCCTGTTCCGTGATGTGTATACAGGAGTGGATATCCGTCAGAAAAGGGCTCTTCCGGTGAGTGAACTCCGACGGCTTCTTTACGAAGATCCCAAGACGGATTGTTTGCGGCGCACACAATCGATTGCTGCTTTGATGTTTCAATTCTGTGGGATGTCTTTTGCCGATTTGGCTCATTTGGAAAAGTCGGCTTTAGATTGTAATGTGATCCGATATAATCGAATTAAAACCAGAACTCCAATGAGTGTGGAAGTTTTGGATACAGCTAAGGAAATGATGAATCAGCTTCGCAATTCCCAGTCATCGCGTCCGGGTTGCCCCGATTACCTTTTCAGTATCCTTTCCGGTGATAAGAAACGTAAGGATGAACGTGCTTATCGTGAATATCAGTCTGCACTTCGCCGGTTTAATAATCATTTGAAAAGTTTGGCGAGGGCTTTGCACCTGACTTCTCCGGTAACTTCTTACACGATTCGCCATTCTTGGGCAACTACTGCAAAGTTCCGTGGAGTTCCAATTGAAATGATCAGTGAATCTTTAGGGCATAAGTCTATAAAGACGACACAAATTTATCTGAAGGGGTTTGAGTTGAAAGAGCGTACAGAGGTAAATCGTAAGAATTTGCATTACGTGAAGACTTGCCCTTTAGGTCGAATTTGAATGGTTAAAAAATTGATAATCAGCACTGATGCTGGTGTGTTACTTCTTAGGTAACGGAAAAGTACACTTCATAATAAATCGGAAGGAAAAAGTCGAAAAGTATCGACTAATGAGGGT